>FWPV01002446.1_pt1 | contig 45680 bp, 45 predicted proteins | sample 2228371 | NCBI WGS metagenome assembly FWPV01 (sample SAMEA103939776, study PRJEB20133) | metagenome
ATGGCCAGGACAAGCTAAAAATTAACAAAAATGAAGATTTTTTAATAGTTTTTTGATTTTATATTGTAATTTTAGACTTTTTCCTTCGATTTGGAGAATATAATTTTAGATTTTTAATTATTTTTAGGTTTAATATGTAGTTTTGATTTTTAAATTTTTATTTTATTATAATCATATTATGTTAAATAAAACTAAAGTTTCTATTATTGGTTGTGGACGAGTAGGGATTACAACGGCTTATACAACATATTTAGCTAATAAAGTTGATGAGATTATTTTATTTGATCGAAATAAAGAGAGAATTGAGGCGGAAAGACTGGATTTTTTACATAGTCTACCTTTTTTAGGAACAACAACAGTTAAAATCGCTAATCAATTAGAAGATACAAAAGATAGTTCGATTATTGTTTTTACTGCTGGAGTATCTCAGGGAAGCCAATTTCAATCAAGATTAGAATTGGTTAATGAAAATACAAAAATCTTAGAAAATTTTTTACCTAAACTAGTTGAATATTCTAAAGATGCGATTATTATAATTATTTCTAACCCAGTTGATGTGTTAACCTATAAAGCTAGTAAAATCGTTAATTTAAAAAGAGGAAAAATATTTTCAACTGGAACGACTTTAGACTCTTCAAGATTTAGGTTTTATTTATCAGAGATAGTTAAGGTTAATCCAAAAAATATTCATGCTTATGTATTAGGCGAGCACGGTGATAGTTCATTTCCAGCGATTTCTTCAGCGACAATTGGAGGACAAAAATTATTATCTTATCCAGGAATAACTAAACAACAAGTTTTAGAATGTTATCAAAAAACTAAAAATGCTGCTTATGAGGTAATTGCAGGAAAAGGAGCAACTTATTATGCAATTTCTGTTGTTATTAATGAGATAATTGAAGCAATAATTACTGATAGTAAAAAGGTTTATCCATTATCTTTGCCATTAGAAGGAGAGTATGATTTGAATAATATTGCTTTAAGCGCTCCTTGTGTTATTGGTAGAGAAGGAATAGAAAGAGTTTTAGAGATTGATTTGTCAGATGAAGAAAAGCAATTGCTTTTTAAATCAGCAAAAACTCTTCAACAATATTTATAAAGCAGATAATTAAAATTAAAGTTTATTCAGTTGTTATTCCGTCGTATTCAGCTTCATGAGCAATTGCTTCTGCTTTAGTTTTTCGGACAATACCATCTTTATGATGAGGTGGAGCATAAATCGTGTATAAGTGTAAAGTTTCGGTTTCTGAGGTATTAATAACATTATGTTCAGCTCCAGCCGGGACAATAATTACAGATCCGTCTTTTAATTCATATTCATTCCCATCAATAATGCATTTACCTTGTCCTTTTTCAACACGAAAAAATTGATCGTTTTCTTGATGAACTTCCATACCAATATCTTCTTGTGGTTGAAGAGTCATTAAGACTAATTGGCAATTTTTACTAGTATACAAAACCTGACGAAAGTTTTGGTTTTTTAAAGTTAATTCTTCAATATCTGCATGATAACCCTTCATAAGTTTTAAATTAATTAATAATAATTTAATTATAAAACATAAAACATGAAAATATCAAAAATCAAATATCAAAATTCAAAAATACATATAAAAATCCAAAAAAAATAAAACATAAAACATAAAAAGTAGAACGTGGAATGTGGAACATAGAACGTAGAACCCTAAAGTACAATGAAATAGATTTTAGGGCAGGAGTGGAACGTTAAAATAAAATAAATTGTTAAATTGCTATATTTTTGAATTATTTAATTTTTTAATTTTTAATTGTAATTTTAAATTTTAAATTTTTAATTTTTAATTTTTGTTTTCATTTAATTAACAAAACAATCTCTCCTTTAAAATGCTGATTTAAAAAATCTTTAGGTTTACCGCGGAGAATTTGCTCAAATTTTTTAGTTAATTCTCTAGCAATAACAATATCAAAATTTGGATTGATTTGATCAATAATTCTTAAGGTTTCATCAATTCTTAATGGAGATTCATAAAAAATTCCTATTAAATCATTAAAGTAATTTTTTATATTGATAAAATTCTTTATAAGATTAATTTTTTCTGAAGGTTTTTTTGGAAGAAAACCAAAAAAAATAAACTTTGAAGGATTAAAACCCGATAAAACTAAACTAGAGATAAAAGCAGTTGGTCCTGGGATAAAACTAATTTTAATATTTTCTTTAATACAAGTTTTTACTAAAAAATAACCAGGATCAGAGATTAAAGGTGTTCCTGATTGAGAAATTAAAGAGACAGTTTTATTTTTTTTTAATAATTTTATAATTTCCGGTAGTTTTTCTAATTCTTTTTCTTTATAATATGAAATTAACTTAGGATTTAAAGATTGATTTTTAATAAGATTAGGAAAGAGGGTTTTTATAGAGTTTAAAAGAATTTTTGCTGAACGAGTATCTTCAGCAAGGATGATCTCTGAGGAGATTAAAGTTTTTGCCTGTCTAATTGAAAGATCATTTAAATTACCAATTGGTGTTGAAACTATATAAAGCATAATATGAAAGAATTTTTAATAGATTTTATAAACTCATCAATTAATTCTAATTATAGCTTATTAATTTTATCAGTTTTATCTTTTGCTGAGTCATCTTTTTTTCCAATTCCTCCAGATACATTAATGATTCCTTTAGCTTTAGTTCAGCCAAAATTAGCAATTTTTTATGGATTGTTGACAACAATATCGTCGGTTTTAGGAGGAATGTTTGGTTATTTTATTGGTTTAAAAGGAGGTCGACCTATTGTTAGGAAATTTATTTCTGATGAAAAGCTTTACCAAGTAAAACTTTTATATCAAAAATATGATGTATGGGCAGTTGCTGTCGCTGGTTTTTCACCAATTCCTTATAAAATTTTTACCATTGCTGCTGGATTATTTGAGTTAGATTTTAAAAGATTTGTTATTGCGTCTTTTATCGGTCGGGGAGGAAGGTTTTTTTTAGTTGGTGGATTAATTTTTCTTTTTGGAGAAAAAATTAAATTCTTTTTAAATCAGTATTTAGAACTATTTATAATAGGCTTAACAATTCTTTTAATTGGTGGGTTTTTTGTTGTTAATAAACTATTATCCAGAAAAAACAGTCAAGGTTAATCCTCTTTAAAATAAGGTTAATTTTTTGGTAAAATTAAAGGTTAAACTTTTTTATCTTTATGTTTAATTTAAAATCTTTTTTTCAACCAACAGGAGATCAACCAGAAGCAATTAAAAAATTAATTACTGGTATTGATTTTGGTTTAAAAAACCAAGTTCTTTTAGGAGTGACTGGTTCAGGAAAAACTTTTACCATGGCTAATATTATTGATAAATTACAGATGCCAGCCTTAATCATCTCTCATAATAAAACTTTAGCTGGTCAACTTTATCAAGAGTTTCGTGATTTTTTTCCCAATAACGGTGTTTCTTACTTTGTCTCTTACTATGATTATTATCAGCCAGAAGCTTATATTCCTTCAACTGATACTTATATTGAAAAAGAAGCACAGATTAATCAGTTAATTGATAAGTTAAGATTAGCAACAACTACTAATATTTTAACCAGAAAAGATGTTGTAGTAGTTGCTTCGGTTTCATGTATTTATAACATTGGTTCTCCAATTGAATATGGTCGGTTTATTTTAGAAATTGAAGTTGGTAAAGAAACCAGTTTTGAATTAATAACTAGAAAATTAGCTGAATTACAGTATGAAAGAAGCGAGTTTGATTTTAAGCGAGGAAGTTTTCGAATTCGAGGAGAAAGAGTTGATATTTATCCAGCTTATGAGGATTTTGGTTTTCGAGTTTATTTAGAAAATTTTAGAATAAAAGCAATTGAAAAATTTGATCCATTAACAGGAAAAATATTAGATAGAGACAAAAAAATTAATAAATTAATTATTTATCCAGCTAAACATTATTTAACTGATAAAAATTTATTTGAAAAAGCAGAAAAACAAATTAGAGAAGACTTATTAAAAGAGTCAAATGATTTAAAAAAACAAGGAAAGTTATTAGAAGCAGAGAGATTAATAAAAAAAGTTAATTATGATTTAGAAATAATTAAAGAAGTTGGTTATGTTAATGGTATAGAGAATTATTCTCGCTATTTTGATGGAAGAAAACCAGGAGATCCACCTTATACTCTTTTAAATTATTTTCAAGAGGCTTATGGAGATCAATGGTTATTAATTATAGACGAGTCGCATATTACTGTTCCCCAATTAAGAGGGATGTATAATGGAGATTATTCAAGAAAAAAAACTTTAATTGATTATGGTTTTAGATTAAAAGCTGCTTTGGATAATCGACCATTAAAGTTTGAAGAATTTTATAAAATTCCTTCAAAAATAATTTATGTTTCTGCTACTCCTGATGAATGGGAGATTAATATTTCAAAACAAGAAACAAAGAAAAAAAATTTTTCTATTCATCAAGGAGTCGTCGAGCAACTGATTAGACCAACAGGAATACCTGATCCAGAAATAATTATTAAACCAGCAAAAACAGAGATTTTAGATTTAATTGAAGAAATTAAAAGAAGAATTAGTAAGAAAGAAAAAGTTTTAGTTACCACTTTGACAAAAAAAACTGCTGAAGATTTATCTAATTATATTAAAGAAAAACATCCAGAAATAAAATCAGCCTATTTACACTCAGATGTAAAAACATTAGAACGATCTGATATTTTAGATAATTTGAGAAAAGGAGCTTTTGATGTTCTAATTGGTGTTAATTTATTAAGAGAAGGTTTAGATTTACCTGAAGTGTCTTTAGTTGCAATTTTAGACTCTGATAAAGAAGGTTTTTTAAGATCAAAAACATCTTTAATTCAAACAATGGGAAGAGCAGCGAGAAATATTAATGGACAAGTAATTTTATATGCTGATGAAATTACTCAATCAATGAAGTCAGCTATTGATGAGATTAATCGAAGAAGGCAATATCAATTAGAATATAATAAAAAAAATAACATTACTCCTAAAACAATTTACAAACCAATTAGAGAAAAAATTATTGAAGGAGAAGAAGGTTATTTAATTTTTGATAAAAAAAACTCGCCAGTAATTAATTTATTAAATATTAATCCTGAAAGTTTAACTCCTTATGATAAAAAAAAGATTATTAAAAAATTAACTTTAGAAATGAAAAAATATGTCAATGATTTAAATTTTGAAATGGCGATAAAATTTAGAGATAAAATTAAAGAAATTAATAATTAAAAAAAATTTTTAAAAATGATTGATTATATAAAAATAAATGGAGCTAGGCAGCATAATTTAAAAAATATTAATTTAGAAATACCAAAAAATAAGTTAGTGGTAATTACTGGCATTTCAGGGTCAGGAAAGTCTTCATTAGCTTTTGATACGATTTATGCTGAAGGTCAAAGGCGTTATGTTGAGTCTTTATCAGCTTACGCGAGACAGTTTTTAGGAATAATGGATAAACCAGAGGTTGATTTAATTGAGGGATTATCACCATCGATTTCAATTGATCAAAAAACAACTTCTCATAATCCTCGATCAACTGTTGGGACAATTACAGAAATTTATGATTATTTTCGATTACTATTTGCCCGAATTGGTCATCCTCATTGTCCTAATTGTCATGTAGAGATTAAAAAAATGACTCTTGATGAAATTGTTAATAAGATAATTGAAGAGATTTTAAATTTTTTAAGTAAAAATAAATTATCACAAAATCAATTTCAAATTTTATCGCCAATTGTTAGAAATAAAAAAGGTGAATTTAAAGATTTATTTGAAAATTTAAAAGTTAAAGGTTTTAATAAAGTAATTGTTGATAAAAAAGAATTTACTTTAGATAAAGAGATTAATCTTTTAAAAAATAATAAACATAATATTGAAGTAGTGATTGATGAGTTCAGATTTAATTTTCAAGATAGCAAAAACCAAGTAATTTTAGCTAATTTAAAAACAAGAGTGCGAACCGCTACGGAACAATCTTTAAATTTATCTGAGGGGTTAGTGATTTTAAAAGAAAATACCAATAATTTTTCAAAACTTTTTTCAGAAAAATTTTCTTGTCCTATATGTAATTTATCATTATCAGAACTTGAACCAAGAATGTTTTCTTTTAATTCGCCAATTGGCGCGTGTGAAAAATGTAGAGGAATTGGAACAATTTTTAAAATTGATTCAAAATTAATTTTTAATGAAAATTTATCAATTAATGAAGGAGGAATCTTACCTTTTAATCGAATTTTTTTTCAAGACACCTGGTATGTTCGTTTAATAAAAAAAGTTTGTTTGGAGGAAAACATTGATATGAATTCACCGATTAAAAATTTAACTAAAGAACAAAAAAATACTATATTGTTTGGCACGGACAAGGTTTATAAAGTTTTTGGAAAAAATCGTTTTGGTCGAGAAACAATGATTTATGAAAGATTTACTGGTGTTGTTAATGAGTTAGAAAAAAGATATTTTGAAAATAATAGTGATTGGATGAATTTGGAAATTGGTAGGTATATGAGAGAGGAGATTTGCCCTCAATGTCAAGGAGCGAGATTAAAACCAGAAGTATTATCAATTACTATTGGCGAAGAAAATATTCATCAAATGTCAGAAAAATCAATTGAAAAACTATATAATTATTTTTTAAAAAAAATTTATGAGTTGTTAAATGATTATGAAAAGGAAATTGCTAAACCAATTATTAAAGAAATTTTAACTAGATTAGGATTTTTACAAAGCGTTGGTTTATCATATTTAACAGTTTCAAGAAGGTCTTTAAGTCTTTCTGGAGGAGAGGCACAAAGAATACGTTTAGCTTCGCAAATTGGCAGTGGTTTAACTGGTGTACTTTATGTATTAGATGAACCATCAATAGGTCTACATCCTAAAGATGTTTCGGCTTTAATTAATACTTTAAAAAAATTAAGAGATTTGGGTAATTCAGTGATAGTTGTAGAGCATGATCGAGAAACAATTGAGGAAGCAGATGAGATAATTGAGTTGGGACCAAAAGCAGGAAAAAATGGTGGAAAATTAGTTTTTCAAGGTTCAGTTTCCCAATTAAAAAAAGTTGATACCTTAACTGGTTTATATTTATTTAATAAAAAAAAGATTGCTTTAGAGAAAAAGTCTTTAGTAAAAAATAAAGGTAAGTTAATTTTAAAAGGAGCAAAAGAAAATAATTTAAAAAATATTAATATAGAAATTCCATTAGGAAATTTAATTGCGATTACTGGTGTTTCTGGTTCAGGAAAATCAACATTGATTATTGATACTTTATATCCAGCTTTAAAATATTATTTAGATGGTTATTATCAAGAAAAAATCGGTCAGTTTGAGCGATTGGAAGGCTTTCAATATTTAGATAAAGTTTATTTAGTTGATCAGTCGCCAATTGGCAGAACCCCTCGATCTAATCCAGCAACATATGTCGGGGTTTTTGATGATATTAGAGACATTTTTGCTCTAACTATTGAGGCAAAAGCTAAAGGTTTTAATAAAGGAAGATTTTCTTTTAATGTCAAAGGTGGTCGATGTGAAAAATGTCAAGGAGCAGGAGTGATAAAAATTGAGATGCAATTTTTATCTGATGTATATGTTAAATGCGATGTTTGTCAAGGTAAAAGATATAATGAAGAGACATTAGAAGTTAAATATAAAGATAAAAATATTTATGATATTTTAAAAATGACTGTTGATGAAGCAGCTGAGTTTTTTAAAAGTTATCATAAAATTTATTCTAAGTTAAATTTTTTACAAAAATCAGGATTAGGTTATTTAGAGTTAGGTCAACCAGCACCGACATTATCTGGGGGTGAGTCGCAAAGAATTAAATTAGCAAAAGAATTGACTCATAAAAGTTATGAAAGAACTTTATACATTTTAGATGAGCCGACTACTGGATTACATTTTTATGATGTTGATAAGTTAATTAATGTATTAAAAAATTTAGTTGATAAAGGCAATACAGTAATTATTATCGAACATAATTTAGATGTAATAAAAAATTGTCAATACATTATTGATTTAGGTCCAGAAGGTGGAGATAAAGGGGGTCAGGTTATATATCAGGGAGAATTAGAGGGTATAATTAAAGTTAAGAATTCATATACTGGTAATTATCTTAAAAATATAATTTAAAAAATGAAAAAAATTTTTTTAAATTTATTTGTAATTCTTTCTTTCTTTCTTTTTTTATTTATTAACAAAGTTTTTGCTAATGATTTTATTACTGATTATAAAATTATTTATGATTTAAGTGATTTTAGAAATACTTTATTTGCTAAAGTTAAATTAAACGTTAAAATTACGAATTTAAAAAGTGATTTATATGTTGATAAATTTACTATTAGTTTTCCAACAACAAATCAAATTGAAAATTTAGAAGTTTTCGATGATTCTGGTTTAATTAATCCAAATATTTTTCAATTAGATGATTATAAAAGAGTTGAAATGACTTTTTCTGATCCAAAAATTGGTAAAGGGTCGATTAATAATTTATTTTTAAATTATCAACAAAGAAATTTATTTAAGATTAACGGTAATATTTGGGAGGTTTTTTTACCAATTATTGAAAATCATAATGGTAATTATTACGTTTATGTGATTTTACCTCAAGACGAAAATAAAAAAATATCTATAGCCAAACCAAAACCAACAATAATATCAGGTAATGAAATTTATTGGGAAAATCCTAAAAGCAAAGTAATTTATGCAGTTTTTGGTGATAATCAAATTTATGATATTAGTTTGGTTTATCATTTAGAGAATAATCAAATTCGACCTTATTTTACTGAAATTGCTTTTCCTCCTGATACTTTATATCAAAAAATTTATTTAAAAAATATCAATCCACAACCAATTGAGATTTATCAAGATGATGATGGTAATTTATTAGGAAAGTATTTTTTAAATCCAAAAGAAAAAAAGACTATTGTGTTTCAAGGTTATATTCAAGTTTTTTCTCAATGGCGAGATGAAGTGAAAAATATTATTCAAGAAAACATTAATAAACAGAAAAATTATTTATTAAACTCTGATTATAATTGGCAGATTAAAAGCAAAGGGAAAATTAATAATCTAAATACTGTTGATGAAATTTACCAATTCGTTGTTAATAACTTAAAATATGATTATTCAAAACTTAATCAACCAACTAAAAGAATGACAGCAGAAAAAGTTCTTAATTATCCGGATAAAGCCATTTGTATTGATTTTACGGATTTATTTATTGGAATTGCAAGGAATAAAGGAATAATGGCTAGAGAAATTCAGGGATATGGTTTTTCTTTTGATCCTAAGATTCAACCGATATCTTTAAACTCTGATATTTTACACTCTTGGCCAGAATATTTTGATGATAAAAATAAAATTTGGATTCAGGTTGATCCAACTTGGGAAAATACTTCAAAAATTGATTATTTTAATTCTTTTGATTTAAATCATATAGTTTTTGCTATTCATGGAAAAAAGTCTGATTATCCAGTGCCGGCTGGAATGTACAAAACTGATTATACTCAGGATATTTCGATTAAACCAGTATCAGTTTCTATTAAAGATAATAAAAAAATAGTTGTAGATTTAGTTAATTTACCAAAAAAATTTTTTGTTAATAAAAACTATCAAGGTAAAATTATAGTAATTAATAAAAGCAATGTTTATTTATACAATGAAAAGATTGATTTAAAAACTGATCTAGATATTAATAAACAAGAACTTTTTGTTTTTTCACTTGCTCCTTATGAAAAAAAGACTTTTGATTTTAGTTTATATTTAAATAATAATAAGAAAATTAACAAAGAAATTAGTTTTCAAGTTTTTTATTTAAATGACTTAATTTTTGATCAAAAAATTAAAGTAATTCAGTTTGATTTTAAAGTAATTTTAATTATTTTAATAATTATTCTAATTATTGTTTATTTATTCTTTAAAAAAAGATGATTAATATAAAAAATTTAAATCTACCAAGTAGTTGCGGTGTTTATTTATTTAAAGATAAGAATAATAATTATATTTACATAGGTAAATCAGTTAATATTAAAGCAAGAATAAAATCTCACTGGGAAAATTCACTATTAGATAAAAAAGAAGCTTTAATTTTTCAGGAATCAGATCAATTAGAATTTAAGATCACTGAAAATGAATTTCAAGCATTAATTTTAGAATCAATTTTAATAAAAAAACATCAACCAAAATATAATGTTATTTGGAAAGATAATAAGAATTATCTTTATATTAATATAAATTTAAAAGATAAATACTCAAAGGTTTTACTTTCTAGAAAACCAGTTTTAAAAAAAACAGATAAAAGAAATTATTTTTTTGGTCCTTTTTCAAATACTAATATAATTAAATCTTTAGTTAGAGATATTCGTTATATTGTTCCATTTTGTACTGAAAAAAAACTTTCTAAAAAACCCTGTTTTTATAGTAAAATCAATCTTTGTAATCCTTGTCCAAATTATATAGAATCTTTAAAAGATGAAAATTTAAAAAATCAGTTAACTAATTTATATAAAAAGAGTATTTTAAAAGTAATAAAAATATTAAGTGGTAAAACTCAAGAAATTTTAAAACAACTAAATAAAGAGTTAAATAAATTAATAAAAAATGAAAATTTTGAAAAAGCTATTGAGATTAGAAATAAAATTTTTCGTTTTGAGAGATTATTATATTATCCTACTTCTGATGAAGGTTTGGAAAATAATTTATTATTAAATCAAGTTAATGATGTTAAATTAAAAAAATTATTAAATTTTTTAAAAAACTATTATCCAGAATTAAAAAAATTGGAAAGAATTGAATGTTATGATATTAGTAATATTGGATTTAATCAACCAGTTGGATCAATGGTAGTTATGGAAAATGGTTATTTAAATACTAAAGAATATAAAAAATTTAAAATTAAGAACTTATCTTCTAAATCTGATTTTGAAAGAATAAAAGAAGTAATATTAAGAAGATTTAAAAACGATTGGAAAAATCCTGATTTACTATTAATAGATGGAGGAAAACCTCAGTTGAAAACAGTAAAGAAGGTTTTTAAGGAATTGCATATAAATATCCCTTTAATTGGTATTGCTAAAAATCCAGACAGATTAATTTTAGGAAATGAATATAAAATTAAAGTTATTAATGATCCAAACTCTTTTTTCAGTTTATTAATTAATTTAAGAGATGAGGCTCATCGGTTTGCAAAGAAATATCATCTTTATTTAAGAAGAAAGGAAATTTTGTTATAATTTATTTATGAAAAAGTTTATTAGAAAGTTTGTTTTTAGTTTAACAGCGATTTATTTAACTAATCTTTGGAATAAAGGTTTTATTATAGAAAATAATCTCTCTATTTATTTAAAAACTGCTTTATTAATTGTTTTAATTTTTTATTTAATTGCGCCTTTAGCAAAAATTATTATTTTACCATTAAACATTTTAACAATGGGATTATTATCAAGTTTAGTTAATCTTTTTCTTTTTTATTTTATATTGATTAATTTTTCTTTAGTAAAAATTGTTTCTTGGAAATTTAACGGATTATCATTTGGTTTTATTAATATTTCTCCTATAGATATAGGATTTTTAACTAATATTTTTTTAGTTTCTTTCTCAATTAGTTTTATTATTAATTTATTAGACAACCTAATATGAAGAATTTTATTTTAATATTTAATATTATTATTAGTTTAATAATTGTTTTTTTAATATTAATTCAAGGCGGTGGAGCTGGTTTAGGAAGCGCTTGGGGAGGTGGTGGAGAAAAGTTCCAGACAAGAAGAGGAATAGAAAAGGTGATTCTTTATTTAACAATAATAACAATTATTATTTTTTTTATTATTTCGTTAATTAATTTATTTGTTAAATAAAGATTGTGTTTAATAAAAAAAATATTCGTTATTATTTTTGGTTAATTGGCGCGTTTTTCAAAAAATATCGTTATTTAATTTTTTTAAGTTTTTTTATTAGTTTTTTAATAATTGTTTTTTTTGTTTCTTTATCTCCGTATATTGAGACATTATTAATAAAACAAAATGTTATTGGTTTAGTTGGGCGTTACAGCTTAAATAATCCTCCAGAAGAAATTACAAAAAAAATATCTAATGGATTATTAACTATAAATGAAAAAGGAAAGGTTATTTCAGTTTTGGCAAAGTCATGGGAAGAAAAAGATAATGGTTTAAGATATCGATTTTATTTAAGAGATAATTTATTTTGGTCGGATGGAAAAAAATTTATTGCCGAGGATATTAATTATCAATTTAATGATGTTCAAATTAAAATTATTGATGAAAAAACAGTAGATTTTATTTTAAAAAAACCTTTAGGAATTTTTCCAATTTATTTAGATAAACCTTTAATTAAATATCCTTTAATAGGAGTGATTGGTTATTATAAAGTTGGCAAAATTAAACAAGAGGCTGGTTATTTAAAGGAAGTTGTTTTAGTTCCAAATTTAAAAAATTTAAATACTATTAAATATAAATTTTACTTAAATGAATCACAGTTAATTTCTGCTTATAAAAAAGGCGAAATTAGAGAGATGAGTTTGAGCAAAAAATCTTTAGCTGAAAGTTTTTTGAATTGGAAAAACACAGTAGTTGAAAAAAAAATAGATTATTCAAGATTATTAACAGTTTTTTTTAATTTTAAAAATTCTTATTTAGAAAATAAAGATATTCGTCAAACATTTTCTTTAATATTAGATGATGAAAAACTTTCTCAATTTGGTTTACCAGCTAAAGAATCAATTCCTCCAATATCTTGGGCTTTTAATAATGAATTAAAAACTCGAGTTTATGATTTTGAAACTGCTGAAAAGTTTTTTCAATTAAATAAACCATCAAGTATCGCAGGAGAGTTAAATTTTGTCACTTTTTTTGATTATTATGATACAGCAGATGAGATAGTTACTGAAATGAAAAAGGTTGGTTTAAATGTTAATTTAAAAATAGTTTCTCAATTACCAGATAATTTTGATTTTTTTATGGCTTATTTAAAGATTCCTCAAGATCCTGATCAGTATTATTTTTGGCACTCAACACAAACTAATAGTAATTTAGGAGGTTATAAAAATATGAAAGTTGATTTGTTATTGGAAAAAGGAAGATCAACTTTAAATTTAGAAGAAAGAAAAAAATATTATTTAGATTTTCAAAAAGCTCTTCAAGACGACCCACCAGCCTTATTTTTATATTTTCCTTATGTTTATGAGATAAAAAGGAAATAAAACAGAGTGGGCGAGGGGAGACTTGAACTCCCACGGGTTTGCCCCATAGCCTCCTCAAGACTACGCGTCTGCCAATTCCGCCACTCGCCCAAAAAACATTTAAATTATATCATTTTAGATTGATTTTTTGGTATAAATAAATTATGACTTTAACAGAATTATCTTATTATTTAAGACGGGCAGTACCGATTTTTATTTTATTTATATTATTTTCATTAATTATATTTTTTTCTTTTAGACTTTTATTTTTATATCAAGAAGCTAATAAAAAACCAACAATTTTTATAAATCCGATTTTTAATAAAATCAATAGGCCAATTTTAAAAGAAGCGACTAAAAGTGCTGGATTTAATTTTACTTTAGATACAGTTGAGGGAGTGCCTGTGACAGCAACAGAAACGGCTAAAGTTTATTTTTTGCCTAAACAATCAACTAAATTTGGTTATCGAGAAAAAATTTATCTAATGGCTAAAAATTTTGGTTTTGATTCAGAACAAGATAGGTATGAATTAGTTAATAATGAAGCTTTTTTTAAAAATCAAGATAAGGAATTAAAGATTGATATTACTAATTTTAATTTTAGTTTTAAAAAAGATTTAAAAATTATTGAGAAGGAAAAGTTAACAAGGAGCAATTTATTTGTTCCTTTTAAAAAACAAATAGAAAATCAAGCCATAGATTTTTTAACTAAGATTAATCGTTATCCGGAAGAGTTAGCTAAAGGAGTAGTTAGGGTAATTTATTTAAAATATGATCAAGAAATAGATAGTTTTATTAATGTTGAAGATAAAAAAGAAGCAAATTTGGCAGAAGTAGATTTTTTTCGACAACCAATTGATGATATAGATGTTGTCTCACCAAAATTTTTTAATAGCCAAAATTATTTAATATTTTTATTTAGGGAAAATAATGGTTATGAGCTCATTAAGGGACAGATTGCTTTTTTTGAAAAGTCAGAAGAACAATATGGAATTTATCCAGTAAAAACTGGAGAAGAAGCTTGGAATGAGTTAACAAGTGGTAAAGCAGATGTAGTTTCAGCAAGAATCGGTGTTAAAGATATTGTTATTAAGTCAATGAAACTTTATTATCTTGATCCTGAGACTTATCAGCCTTATTTGCAACCAGTTTATGTTTTTTATGATGATAAGGACTTTGTTGCCTATGTTTCCGCAGTTAAAAATCAATTTTTAGTTGAAGAATAAATAATCAACGTTTTCATTTATCCAGTTAATTAAATTTTTTGTATCATTAAACCGATCTAAACTTTTCAAAACAACAATGATATATTGATGGTTATTTTTTTTATAAAAAGATACTAAGTTTTCACCAGCTTCTTCAGTATAGCCAGTTTTTAAACCGCCCAAACCATTAATCTCTCCTAATAATTTATTAACATTAGTTAATTTGTGAAAGTATTTGAAATCGATATCGGAGATAGTAATCTCTTTTATTGAGACAATTTTAGCTAAATAAGGATTTTTTAAAAGCTCTCGAGCCGCTAAAGCCAAGTCAAAAGGAGTAGTGTATTGATTATAAGAGTTTAATCCAGCCGGATCGCTAAAATAAGTATTTTTCATATTTAGTTTTTTAGCTTTTTCATTCATTAATTGAATAAATTTTTTATAACCATAATTATCAGCTAAAACATAAGCAGCATCATTACCTGAATGAATTAAAATTCCATATAAAAGATTTTCTACAGTAATTTTCTCACCAATATTAAGATTCATTAATTGACCATCAGAGATAGTTTTTTTAACCTCAATAACTTGTTCTGGTTTATAAAGATCATAAGCAACTAAAGCAGTAATAATTTTTGTAGTTGAAGCAGGAAGAAATTTATTTTGAGAATTTTTTTCATAAATCGGTGTATATGAATCTAAATTGACAATATAAACGCCTTCAGCAGTAATTTCTGGATAATAAAAAAGATTTTTTAAGTAAGGGACTGGTTTAATTTTAATTTTTATCTCTGGTTCGTTTTTATTAAATAACTGACGATTATAAGCAAATAGGTTTACATAATAAGAATTTCCTGGATAAAATAAAAAAAGCAAACTATAAAAAAAAATAATTAAAAAGTATTTGGTTTTTTTCATTTATTTGATATTACTTTAATCCCTAATTCTTTTAGTTTATTTTCATCGATTTCAGAAGGAGCACTCATTACTGCAGTTCTTCCGCCTGAGGTCATTGGAAAAGCAATTACTTCTCTTAATGAAGGTTCACCAGTTATACAAGTTAATAGTCGATCAATTCCTGGGGCGATTCCTCCATGAGGTGGTGCACCATAAGATAAGGCTTCGATCATATGACCAAATTTTTTATTAATTTCTTCTTCAGTTAATCCCATGATTTCAAAAACAGCTTTTAGAGCTTCAGGTCGGTGATTTCTTATACTGCCACCACCAACCTCATAACCATTACAAACTAAGTCATATTGAGAAGTAAGAATGTTAGGAATATTTTTTTTATTTAATAAATCATCCATATATTTTGGCAGTGGCGCGGAAAATGGATTATGAGTAAAAGTCCAACCACCATCTTCAGTTTTTTCAAAAAAAGGAAAATCTATAACCCAAGCAAAAGCTTGAATATTTTTTTTCTTTTCTTCATCAGTTCTTAAATCAAATTTATCAGCGCCAAATTTTTTCATTGCTTCTTGATAGGTAAAAACTGGAAAAGGTTTTTGTTTGATTGGAATTCCTAATTTTTCATAAACTTCAATAATCATGTTCTCAATTAAATTCATTATGTCTTCGCGTTCAACAAAGCTCATTTCCAAATCAAGTTGAGTGAACTCTCCATAAGCCCGGTCAGCTCTTGGATCCTCATCGCGAAAGCAACGGGCAATCTGAAAATATCTTTCAATACCACCAACCATTAAAAGTTGTTTATATTGTTGAGGTGATTGGGGTAGAGCATAAAACTTTCCTGGTTGAAGCCTTGAAGGGATAATAAAGTCTCTGGCGCCTTCGGGAGTAGTTTCTGATAATATAGGTGTTTCAATTTCTAAAAAATCATGGCGAAAAAGATATTGTCTTATAAGGTCAATAAATTTACTTCTTAAGGCTAAATTTTTGTAAAGTCGGGGTCGGCGAAGATCGAGATAACGATATTTTAGTCTAACTTCTTCGTCAATTTCATAGCCTTCGCTATTAACTGGAAGAGGTAAGGGTTTTGTTTTATTTAAGATTTTATATTCTTTAGCTTCAATCTCGATTTTTCCAGTTGGAATTTTTTCATTAATTAATTTTTCTGGTCGGCTTTTAACAATTCCTTTTATATAAATAACATCTTCAGTTGAGATTTCTTTAAAGGTTTCATTACCAACTACTTGAACGATTCCTGTACGATCTCTTAAATCAATAAAAATAACTTTTTTATGATCTCTTATTGATTCTACCCAGCCATAAAGCTCAACTTCTTGGTCAACTTTATTAATAGTTTGAATAACAGATAAAGTTTTCATGGATTAAATTATATATAAAAAAAATCTTTAAAAAAAGATGAATTTATAATATAATTATAGGATAAATGAAAAAATTAAACAATATTAAAGTTTTTTATCTTACTGCAAATTTCTGGCGGGGGATAATTTAATATTAAAAATTTACCACCCCGCCTAAAAAAAGCGGGTTTTTTTATGGAAAAACAATTGCCGAAAATTAAATTAGATTTTTTAAGACAAAGTTCAGGAATAGGAGGAATCCGAGAAATCTTATTATATGGCTCAAGTCTTTTAGGTATTAACCCTAAAGAATTATTAAAGACAATCAGACAAAGAGAAGAAATATCACCTTTACAAGTTAAGATATATAGAGCTTTAGCGACTTTGGGTATAAGCAACTTATATGATGCTGGTTCTATTATTAAAGGAATTTATGGTTTCCCAAATAGAGAATTAGCTATGGATAAATTTTTAAAAGGTCAGGAAGTAGCAAGAGATGTTATTGAAACTTTAATAGAGTTATATGGATTAGATAAAGACAGATTTGGTTTAAAAAATGAGGTTGCTATTGCAGATCCTTCTTTAGTAAGAATGTTAGCATATTTAAATCCAAGACCAAATGAATTATTAAAACAAGGAAGTAGTTTGAGACTTAGATATGAGATCTGGCGTGAATTATTATTAATTGATTTATATTTAAGAAATTCTTTAAGAGGTATGGATGAACACCCAATTTCTAAATTAAGTGAATTACAACAACGTTTTAATACTGAATTATTTGAAGGAAAAGCTGGTGAGGGTAATTTGTTAGAATATTTTTTTAAAACTTCATCAGACGGTTCTGTTAGTAAAATTACTCGAAAAAGAACGAAAGGTTTATTAACAAAAATTGAAGAGTTCAGAACCATAGTAATTGATGGAAAATCTATTCCTGTTCAAATTGACTTTAGCACAAAAACTCCAGTTAGTAAGATAATAAAAATATTAAGTATTTTAGCAAAAAATCCAGAAAAATTTTATGATCCATTAGGATTTAAAGATAATGGAGAGCCAATTAATTTAGATAGACAAAGATTTCAATTAGTAGTTTATGGTAGTTATGAGGATATTGATAAAGTTCATGAAAAAATAAGTGGTTTATTTGATACAGCAAACGAAGACGAAGATAACCAGGATTTTAGAGGACAAAATCCAAGCTATTATAAAAAATTTATTGTTTCGTATAAAGGAATTAATTTAGAGTTAATTTACTACACAAATAAAGGATATTTAGAATCTCAAATGGCATGGGGAAAATTAACTCCACAAACAGTTGAAGTTAGCATAGGAGGAAAAAAATATCAAGATAATTTTAATATTTATAATGGTTCATCTCATAGGCTGTATGAAATTAGACGATCTTTACATCTATTATTTTTAATTTTTCCATATGAAGTTTATAAAAAACCAAATCAAACACCTGAAGATTATATTAATGAAATGGTTAATATTGTCAACAATCGATCACAACAAATTGTTAACGAATTGAAGAAAAATTTGAATAAAAATTAATATAAATATGAAAATGAAAAATTTTTCAATAACTTTAACATCAGGAGCTGTTGTTGGAACAGTGTTATATGCTGGAAGAGAAGCTATTATAGCAATAAATAGAAGTTGCGCAATTAATCCAGAATGTTATTCAGAAGCTTTAGGATCTGGAATTATAATAGCTGCACTTTTAGGTTTAACAAGCTATACGATAAAAAAAATTTTAAATAAGTAATTGAATAAAATTTAAAATAAAAATAACAAAATGATTTTTTTATATCAATGTAAATTTAAATCTCATGTTAAATTTTAATTATTTAATACAAGCAAATTTATTTGATTATTTGTTATGTTTATTAAATTAATTATTTAAAAAATTAACTTTCCCCTCACCTTTTCTCTTTCACCCCACCTATCAACTTCTAAACTATAAACAACATCAATTTTTTGTCCGCGGGAGAGTGAGGAGAAGAGGTTGCCTTTGTTAAAGGCGATTAGTTCAAGAGTTTGCTGGATTTCTGCTTTTGTAGAAATGAGATTTAAATTTTTTGAAGGGAGATTTTTTTTATTTAAATCTTTAATGATGATTTTTAAGTGTTCGTTTTTTTTGCCAAAAAGTTTAGCATCAATTAATTGGCCTTGAGTATAAAATGTTGGTTCGCGATTTCCTACTCCATAAGGAGCTAAGCTATCTAATTTTTTAACTAATTCTAAATTAATTTTTGAAATTGGAATTTTTAAATCAACCTCAATAGTTTTTTCTAAATCACTATTTTTTATCATTGTTATTGACAACTCTTGCGCGGCCGTGCAAAAGTTGTCAAGCTGATTTTCGTCAATCGTAAAACCAGCTGCTTGAGAATGGCCGCCAACATCGACTAAAAATGATTTTAAGCTTCTTAAAAAGTTCGTAATATGAAAGTTAGTGATTGACCGAGCTGAAGCTTTATAATGACCATCGGTTTTTGTCAAAACTATTGTTGGTCGATAAAACTCCTCAACTATTTTTGAAGCGATTAAACCAATAATTCCCTCATGCCAATGATGAGATTTTAAAATAATTAATTTTGGTAAATTTTGAAAGTTATTAGTTTGTTTTTTTAAAAGAGTTTTTGCCTGCTCTACTGATTTTTCCACTAAGTTTTGTCTTTGAGTATTAAGATTACCAATTTGAAAAGCCAGTTGATGGGCGCGGTTTTCATTAATAGTGCATAAAAGTCTTAAAGCATCAATAGCATGTGTTAATCGACCAACAGCATTAATTCTTGGAGCAATAATAAAACCTACCTCATATGGAGTGATTTTTTTTCCTTCTATTCCTGCTTGTTTTAAAATTTTTTTAATACCCAAGCGATTAATTTTTGAAAAAGCTTCTAAACCATATTTAATAACCGATCGAGAATAGTCAACTAAAGGCACTAAATCAGCAATTGTTCCAATTGAAGCCAAAGCTAAATAATCAATTGAGAAGTTAGTAGTCAGTTGTTGGTAGTTAGTAGTTTGAGATTTAAAATAGTTAAATATTTCTTTAGCAAAAAAATAGGCAACTCCGGAGCCGGAAAGAGCAGGTATATGAAAGATTGCTTCAGCTTGAGGAAATTTTTCACCTTTAAGATGATGATCAGTAATAATAATTTTTATCCCTTTTTTTTGCGCATATTCAACTTCTTTAATTTTAGTTATTCCATGATCAACTGAGATAGTAAGAAAAGGATTAAATTGTTTTATTACATTATCTATTCCAGTTATTGAAAAACCATAGCCCTCGTTTTTTCTATCAGGTACATAAGGCATCACTTTAAAACCAAGCAAATATAAGGTTTCCCACAAAATCGCACCACCAGTTATTCCATCAGCATCATAGTCAGTATAGACAACAATCATTTTCTGATTTTTTTTAATTTCTTTTAATATATCAATCACTTTTTTAAATTCATCTTTATAAGACTTGTGAAAGTCAAAGAGGGAAATATTAAGAGGATTAACAGGATTTAAAAAACTATCTAAATCTTTAATTTGTCGATTTTTTAAAATGATTTCTAAAATCTGTTGAGGAGTAATTTTCTCTTGATTTTTAATTTCTTTTTTAAAAATAACTTTCATAAGATTAATCTAACATTTTTTTTTCTTTATCTTCAATTGAAAAAGAAGTATTAATTTTTTGACCTAAAGATTGAAAGGTTGTTAGTACTTTATTTGATTGATTATAAGCGTTTGTTAGATGGGTATTTAGTTTATTAAGATTACTTTCAAGTTTTAAATAGTCTTGTTTTATAGCTTTAAGAAGAGAGATAACTTGTTTGGCTTTTTCTTCAATTTTTTGTCCCTCAAAAGATAAAAGTAAAGCTTTCATATAGGCATAAAAACTCATTGGCGAAACTGGTAAAACCATTTTTTTACCGGCAAAATCAAAAAGTTCATCATTGGTAATAATTTCATAATAAATATTTTCAGAAGGGATATACATTAAAGCATAATCAACGGTATTTTCTTGGGGTAAGATATATTTTTTGGCGATTGCCTCAATATGTTTTTTTAGATCACTAATAAAATTTTTTTTGTAGTTAAGTTTTTCTTTTTCATCAGCGGTATTAAGGTATTTTTTAAAATTATCTAAAGGAAATTTAGCATCAATTGGAATTAAGCCTTGAGAGGTAAAGATTACTGCATCAACAGTTTCTCCATTTTTAAACTTATATTGAGTCTTAAAAGAGGTTTTTGGAAAGTGTTGATTAAGAAGATCTTTTAAGATTTGTTCACCAATATTGCCTCTAATTTTTGGTGAGGATAAAAATTGTTGAAAGTCTTTTAAAGATCGACCAATTTCAGAAAACTCACCAATATTTTTTTGTACCTGAGCAATTATATAAGCAGCTTTATCTAAACGATCATTAAAATTGCGCATTTGTTCAGAAAGTTTTTGATCTAAAGAAGTATTATTAGTCTTGAGCCACTCGATTAATTCTTGAGAAAGAGTATTTTTTTCTTCTAATTTATTTAACCAAACACGAATAATATATAAAAATACTACAGGAATAAAAATTAGAAGAATGATAAAATAAATAGACATGATATTAATTATAAATTAAAAATTAAAAAAATAAGTTAAGAGTTAAGTGTTACGAGTTACGCGTTACTTGTTGTGAGTTAGTTATAATAGTTATAACTTTTATAAAAGTTATAAAATTTAATTTTAAATCAATCCTCCGCCTTTGAAGATGCGTGGTTTTAAAGTGTTTTGAGGATTGTTTTGTTCAAAACTTTGTTGAGTTGGTTGTTTTTCTTTTTCTACTTGTTCAATAGGTATTGGTTGGGTTTCTGGTGAAAAAGAAATACTTGTTGGTTTATTATTAATTTTTGGGAAAGAAGAACCTAATGGTTGATTCATCTCTGGTTTTTTAATAGTTTTTTTTATTGCTCCTTTTTTTAAAAGTTTAGCAATGTTTTCAAAAGTATTAGCGTTGGTTGAATAAGAAGTAAAATTATTTGTGGCAGCGTTGATTCCAGCATATAGATTAGTAGCTATATCGCGATCGATATCAATATTTAAGGTTTCTAACACTCTTAAAATTAATTCAGAAACAGAAGAAATAGTTTTATCAACAAAGTTAATTGTTCCAAAATAACTATTGGTTAAATGACGATCAATATTAATAATGTCTTTACCGGTAAAAAGCATTTGGTTTTCTTGATATATTTCTCCTAAATTATTTAGGGTAGGAGAGTCAATGATAATAAAAAAATCAACATTGCCTCCAGTATAACTATATTTTACTTGATCAGGATCAAGTTTTTGATGACCAGGTTGAGGTGTAATAATTAAATTAAAATAATCTCCTTGAATATTGTAGTCTACTTTATCAATAGAGCCTTCTTTGTAAGGAAAGGAAATCATTAAGCTATCGCCACCAACACTAATAGTATTTTGAATTTTATCAGCAGCGGTTAGCTCATAATCAACTTTACCTTGACAAGCTAAAGAAACATTTTTATTAATTTTATTTAATCCTAAGTATAAAGCAGTAGCAGCGGCAACAGTGTCAGCAGTTGGATTTTGAGGAATAAGAATTACTCCAGAATTAGCCCGATTAAGAACTTCAACAATTCTTGATAAAGTTTGTTGATGATTATTCATATTATAGGATACATTTTACTATATAACCTATAGAAATGTCAAGTGGAGGTGAGAAAATCATTCCTGCTTCTTGTCCTTTTTTAACTTCATCAACTGGTTTGGCGCGAATTTTTAAAGATACTAATTTAGTTTTTCCTATAAGTTTATTTTTTTCATTGTATATTTCAAGCTCATCATATAAATTTAATTTTCCTTTTGTTATAGTTACACCGTAGGCAGTTTCATTTTCAATTTTAAATTGCGCTAAAATCTTTGCTTCGCCTTTTAAATTTTTTTCTTTATTTTCTTTTTCTTTTAAAAGATTAGCCACTTCATTAACTTCATCAATTAATTCATAAATAATTTGATATGTTTTTATAATAATTTTTTCTTGATCCGCTAAAATTGAAGCTTCATTGGCTGGTTTAACATTAAATCCAACAATAATTGATTTGGTGGTTTTTGCTAAAAAAACATCAGATTTGTTTATTTCTCCAATAGCGCAGAGAATAATATCAATATTTTTATTATCTTTAATTGATTCTTTAATTGCTTCAAGACTACCTTGATTGTCAGTTTTTATAATTATTGAAAGTTTTTTTTCTTGAACACTATTGTTTCCTAAAACATCGTCTAAAGAAAAACTTTTTTTAATGGTTTGACTTTCTTCTTTTTTTTCAGTTTTTGATTTAGGTTGATTGGTAATTAAAGCGCCAACTTCTGGTAATTTTTCAAAACCTAAAATTTCAAAAGGTATTGATGGGGTAACTTCTTTTATCAGTTGGTTTTTATCATTATACAAAGCTCTAACTTTAAATTTTTGGTTGTCAATAAAAAGAAAATCGCCAACATTAATTTTTCCATTTTTAATAATCGCTGAAGCGACAATACCGCGCTTATCTTTTTTGGTTTCAATAATGTAAGCTAAAGGCGAAGTATTTAAATCATAGTTAAGGTTTAAATCTGAAGCAATAAATAAAATCATTTCTAAAAGCTCTTTAACTCCTTGTCCAGTTTTTGCTGATATCAAGGCTACTGGTATTTGTCCGCCTTTTCCTTCAACGATAACTTCATGTTTTAAGAGATCGTTTTTTACTTTTTCTGGATTAACCTCAGGTAAATCAACTTTATTAATAACCACGATAAAAGGCAGTTGAGCATTTTTTATATGATAGATAGATTCTACTGTTTGCGGCATAACCGAGTCTTTACCATCAATTAAAAGTAGAGCAATATCAGCGACGTTAGCGCCTCGAGAACGAATTTTTGAAAAAGCTTCATGACCAGGAGTGTCAATAAAGGTTATTTTATTATTTTTGTAATCTTTAAAATTAGTGGTAATTTCGTAAGCGCCAATTTTTTGAGTGATTCCACCATATTCTTTTTCTGTTATATTAGTTTTTCTAATATAGTCTAAAAGAGTGGTTTTTCCGTGATCGACATGGCCTAAAATTGTTACAACAGGTGGTCGAATCATAATTAAAAACTAAAAATTTAAAATTAAAAATTATTTATATATTTTACTATATTTTTAAGCTGTTGGTTGAGATTGTTGAGAAGTTTCTTGTTTTTGAGAGTCATCTTGAACTTGAACAATATCAATTTCGTAGTTAGTTAATTTAGAAGCTAAATTAACATTGACACCGTTTTTACCAATCGCTAAAGGCGCTTCTTGTTCATTTACAAAAATCTTGGCTTTTCTTTTATCTTTATTTAGTTCGATATTGTTGATTTTAGCAGGAGCTAAAGCCGCCATTAAAAATAATTTATCATCAGAGTTCCACTGAATAATATCAATTTTTTCTTGACCACCTAATTCATCGGTAACTGTTTGCACTCGGACACCTTTTTGACCAACACAAGCACCAACAGGATCAATTCCTTTTTGAGTAGCGGAAACAGCAATTTTTGCTCTTTCACCTGGAGCGCGAACAACATTTTTAATTTCAACAGTATTATTGGCAATTTCTGGGACCTCTCTTTTAAAAAGTTCTTTAATTAAGTTTGGATGAGTTCGAGAGACAACAATTTTTGGATTACCAAATTTATCTTCGGCAATTTCTTTTAAATAAACAACTAAACTATTATTTACTTGATATTTTTCATTTCTAATTTGTTCTTCTTTTGGTAAAACAGCTTCAGCTTTACCAATATCTAGATAACAATTATAACCATCATATCGAATAATTCGACCTTTAATAATAGTATTAACTTGATCTTTATAATGACTAGCAATAGTTTTTTTCTCAATTTCTCTGATTTTTTGTAAAATTACTTGTTTAGCAGTCTGAGCAGCAATTCGACCAAAGCCTGGAGGAGTGATATCTTGGTTATCTTTAAAGATTTTTGTTTCGCCGGTATTTCTATCTACTTTAGCAGTAATATTAGTAATATCTTGTTCTGGATATTCTTTTTTATAAGCAGCAATAATGGCAACCTCAATTGATTTTATTACATCATCAACTGAGATACCGCGTTCAGTGGCAACTTGATTTAAAGCTAAAGCAAACTCACTTTTGATTATTGTCATAATATAATTTTAACAAATTTTTTAAATTTATTGTTCTGATTTTACTTCTTTAGTTTCCTCTGATTTTGTTTGTTGTGATTGTTCTTCAGCGCCTTCTCCTTCAGGTTTTTCAGAAATAACTTCTGGTTGAGCAGTTGTTGTTTCTGGAGTAACGCTTTCTTCTTTATGAGCAATTACAGAAACAATTACTTTATCCGGAGAAGATTTGATTTGATATTTATCACTTATAGATAAATCTGAAACTTTAATTTCTTGACCAATTTCTTTAATAAATGAGATATCAACCTCAATATGTTGAGGAATATCTTCTGGTAAAGCTTCAATTAATAGATTTTCAGTTTGAACTAAAAGAACACCGCCTTTTTGAGTAACTGCCTCAGATTGATTAATAATTTTAACAGGAACCTCAGTCTCAATTTTTTTCTTAAGGTCGATTTTTCTAAAATCTACATGAAGAATATTATTATTTACAGGATGATATTGAATATTTTTTACTAAACAAGGAATCTCTTCTTTATCTAATCTTAAATAAACAATACCAGTTTCTTTAACAGTTTTAAAAACTCTAATAAAATCTTTAAAATTAACTGAAATGCTTTGAGAATTAAAATTTTCACCAAAAATATTAGCTAAAATTAAACCTTGTTTTCTTAATTTTTTAGCTTTTTTACCAATTAGTTCACGTTTATTAACGTCAAGAATGATTTTTTCAGTAGTTGTTTTTTTCATATTTTTTATTTTTAAATTTTAATTTTTATTAAACTCGATAAAAAAAATTTTATCGGTTGACAAACTTGTATTATAAAGAATTTGTTGGTTTTTGACAAGAGGAGAAAAGTTTTGGTTTAAAGAGGTAATGTTTTTTGGTAAATTAAAATCTAAAATTAAATCAGAATTATTACTACCAATTTGTTTTTGAAAAATTAATTGATAGATTTGATTTTTAGATATGATTTTATCTTTTAATTGATAGTTAATTTTTATTTCAATAGTCTTTTTCGCTGGTACTTCAAAGAAAAAACCAATTAGTTTAAATTGTCCATCTTTTTGATCAATATTTTCAATCAAGACGCCATCTTTGAGGATGGTTTTTAAGATAATATCTTTTGGTAATAGAATTTGAAAATAGTTTCGATAATTGCCAGTGGGAAATATTTCTGAAGGTGAAGAGTTTTTATATTGAATAGATAGACTATGATTAATATTTCCATCTTTATCAATAAAAGTTTTTAAATTAAAAAAGCGATTAATAAAAAAATTGGCTTTATTGGCGCCAACATTAGCATCAAAAGGAAAGATAAAATCAACAATGCAATTAGATCCAGTAAGACATTTAGGAGAAATTATTCTTCCTGACCAAAAAGCTTTATCTAAAAAATTTTGAATTGATTCATCATTTATATAAATAACTATTTGTTTTTCATCTAATGATTTTCTTAATCCTAAAATTAGTTTTTCTAAATTAGCATTTTCTAAATTAATAATGATTTGCCTAATTAAGGAATTTAAAAAAGACTTTTTCTTTATTGAGCCAGGAAAAAAATTATTTTCTACTTGATGTTGAGTTTTAATATAAAAGTTTTCTGCATTTATATATTCTTTAAAATCAGGTAAATAAATATTATCAAAACTAGAAAGAATGTTTTCAATAGCGGTGGTGGTAAATAATATTCCACCATTAAATTCTTTAATATTTAGGGTTTTTTCGATAAAAAACAAGGCTTTTTCGTAATTGTCGAAAAAATCAGGAGTAAAGTTAGAGTCTCTTAGAAAAAAATGTTTTACACCTAAATATTGTTCTAATGGTTTAGGTGGGTCAATGTGAGCTGTTAACTGACCATCAGCATCATAAACATCGTAAACTTTTATTTCTTCAATTTGATAATTATTAATTTCTAAAATTCCAAAAGAACCAATAAAACCTCCACCTGGACGAATCTCCATATTATTGGCAAAAAGTAATAAATATCTTTGCGGATTAGTTTGATTTATAATTTTTGAAAGATAAAAATTTATTTTTTTAATTTTTTCTAAAAGATCATTAATATCTAATAATTGATTTTTAATATTTTTAATATTTAAAAAATTAGTTGATGGTATTTTTTGGTTTAAAGTTAATAGAATTAAATTAATATTATCTAAGGAATAATTAAATTTATCTAATTGAGCTTTTAATTCATTTATTTCTTCTTGGTTTTTATTTTTTTGAAAAATTAATTTTTGAATAATTTTTGAATTTTCTTTTATATTTTTTATTTGATCAATTAAGGTAATAGTATTTTTATTAATATCTAAAATATTATCACTAATAAATCCAATACCCAATATTCTTAAAATAGGTTTTGAAAAATATAAATTTTCTCCGATTGTTAAAATTTTTTTATTTAGGTTATTTTTAAGATAAGCTTGTTGAAAATTATTTTTTTTAAAATCTTGATAGGTTTTATATGTTAAAAAAGTTGAGATAGTAAAAAAAGGTAAGAAAAGGAAACTAAAAAATAATATTGATAATATGGTAAATAAGATTAAATATTTTAATGATAAATATTTATAAAATTCATTAATAAAATTTTTATTTTTAATATTATTTGTTTTTTCTTTATTTCCTATAATATTAAGATAGTTTTCTTTACTTTTTGAAAAAATAAACCAAAGAATTTTGTCAATATCTTGTTCACTAAGAGAGTTTTCAATAACTTTAATAATTTTTAAATTTTTAAGAGAAGAATTTTTTAAAAGAGAAGAAGGTTGATGGTTTTTTAAAAAAATAAAAATAAATTTTTTAGATGGGTTTTCTTTAATAATATTTATATTAATTTCTTTATTAACAAAAAAAATAAAATCAAAATTTTCATAATTTTTTTGAGGCAATGAAGAAAAAAAGATTTCTAAATTATATTTTTTTAATTCCTTTTTAAAATTATTAAAAAATTGATAGTTTTTATTAGAAATAATAATAGTTTTTTGTTTGATATTAATAATTTCAGTTTTTAATTTCATAGTATAATTATAGCGTGAAAAAACCAATAAAAATTATCAGCTATGAAAATTTTGAAAAGATAAAAAGTTTTTTAAGAAGTAAAAAGACTGTTTTAGTTGGTGGATGTTTTGACTTAATTCATTATGGTCATTTACAGTTTTTAAAAAAAGCAAAAGAACAAGGAGATTTTTTAATTATTGCTTTAGAGTCTGATGAATTTATTAGAAAAAATAAAAGGAAAGAATCGATTCATTCTCAAGATGAAAGAGCAGAGATTTTAGCGAGTTTGGAAATGGTTGATCTGGTGATAAAACTGCCTTTATTTGATAAAAATGAAGATTATTTTCAATTGGTAAAGACAGTCTCACCAAAAATTATCGCTGTTACTGAAAAAGATAATCAATTAATAAATAAAAAAAAGCAAGCAAAATTAATTACTGCAAAAGTAAAAATAGTTATTCCGTTATTAAAAAGGTTTTCCACAAGAAAGATAATTAATCAATTAGAATAATAAAAGTAAAATTATGAGATTATTTTTGGCGATTGAAGTTCCAAACAATATTAAAGACAAACTAGATAATCAGTTAAAAAAATTAAAAAAACTTTATCCTCAGTTTAATTGGGTGCAAAAAGAAAATTTTCATATTACTTTATATTTTTTTGGAGAGCGAGATGATGTTGATAAAATAAAAAAAACTATTAATGATTTAATATGGGATCAGGAAGAGTTTTATCTTTATTCTTTTGATTTAGATGTTTTTGTAAAAAATAATTTGATAGTTTATTTAAATTTTTATCGAGAAAAAAAGATTGAAAATCTAGTAGAGATAATTAAAAAAAGATTTTTAAATCATGATTTTTTTGTTAAAAAATTTATTCCTCATTTAACAATTGCTAGATCTTCAAAATCTTCAAAACAGCAGTATTTTGCTTTAAAAAGATATTTAAAACATAATTCAATTGAGATAAGTTTTTTAGTTGATAAAATAGTTCTTTATCAAAGTATTTTATCTAATCAAAGACCAATTTATAAAAAATTAGCCACTTTCAATCTTTTAAAAAAGGACAGCCCCTAAAAGGACTGTCCTTAAAATATCTTAAAATATTTTAAAAACATTATGCTGCTCCAATTTTATACATTCCTGTTCCACAATCTGGACATTTAGCTTTCATTGCTGGTTTTCCATTTTTCATGGTTACTCTTTCTGGATTAGCAATTTCTTTTTTTGCTCGACATTTTACACAATACATTGTTGCCATATTTTTTTCACCTCCTTTCTTTTAGAATATTTTCAGTAAATATAAACCAACTATTAATCCAATAATTAAAATTATTAAAAGAAAACTTTTGAGAAAATCTTGGATGAAAAGTTTTTTAATTATTTGATCTTGGGAGGTTTCTAACATTACTTTGTTTTTGTTGTTATTATTTGATTCTTTAACTAAATTATTTTTTTCTTCTGTTAAGTTTATTGAGTGATTTTTTTTATTACTTAATAAAGTTTTTTGTTCAAAAGATTGATTTTCTAACAACTGGAGTTTTCTTCGATAAGCTGCCAAGATTTTTTGTTTTTTAGTTTTTTTTGGCATAAATGTTGTATTAATAGAATAACAAATATTTAAATTTCGTCAAGAGTAAATGAGGCTAAAGATTAATTGACAGATTTTTTAAAAAAATATAGAATGAGTTTTATAAGAAGTTATGATTAATTATCTTTATATTTTCATAATTGGCTGGTTGATTTTTTTAACTTTTTTATTATTTAAGTTAAGAAGTCATTATTTTAATTTAATTTATAAAACAAAAAAAGATCGATTAGATGAGATATTAGATAAATTATTGGAAAAAGATGATCAATTATTTAAAGAGTTAAATCTAGTTAAAGAAGAGCTAAAAAAACAAAAAGAGCTTTCAAAATTTTATTTTCAAAAATTAGGTTTGATTAGGTTTAATCCCTTTGATAGAGGAGTTGAACAAAGTTTTTTAATCGCTCTTTTAAATGATCAAAACAGTGGTTTTATTTTAAACTTTATTCAAACTAAAGACGGATTAAGAGTTTATACAAAAACAATAAATAAAGGAAAGTCTGAAGAGTATCAATTAACCGATGAAGAAAAAAAAGCTATTGAAAAAGCAGAAAAAATCTAATTAAATTAGTATAATTGGTAGTTATTATTTAAAAAATTAATTTTTATGATTAATAAAAAAACTGCTTATTTAGTTTTTTTAATAGTTTTTGCTTTATCTACTTTAACATCTTATTGGGTTTTTTCAAAAGAGAATAGTTTAATTCTTAATCCATTGGTTAAAAATAAACCAACTGAAGTTGTCAATAAAGAAGAGTCAAAAACAGAGGTTTGTCCAATTAATGGCGCTTATTTTTCAAAAACCAACGAAGAAAGATGGAAAAAAAGACGACCATTGGGAGTAATGATAGAAAATCATGTTGAGGCAAGACCACAATCTGGATTAAGTTCAGCTGATGTAGTTTTTGAAATGGTTGCTGAAGGTGGAATAACAAGATTTTTAGCGATTTTTTATTGTCAAGACGCTCCTTTTATTGGCCCAATAAGATCAGCAAGAATTTATTTTATTAAATTACTTCAAGGCTTTGGAGAAAATCCTTTATATGTTCATGTTGGCGGAGCTAATACGCCAGGTCCGGCTGATGCTTTAGGATATATAAAGCAAATAGGTTGGTCTTCTTATAATGATTTAAATCAGTTTTCTATTCCTTTTCCTTATTTTTGGCGAGATTTTGAGAGATTACCAAATCGAGCTACTGAGCATACAGTTTATTCATCAACAGAAAAACTTTGGCAATATGCGAAAGATAAACGAGGTTTAACTAATGTTGATGAGGATAATGTTTCTTGGGATAAATCATATCAATCTTGGAGTTTTAAGGATGATCAAAAAAAAGAGTTGCGAGGAAAAGTGAATAATATTGCTTTTGGTTTTTGGGACAATTTAGCTTCTGATTTTAATGTTATTTGGAGTTATAATTTAGAAAAAAATTTGTATTTAAGAGAGAACGGTGGTCAGCCACATATTGATAAAAATAATAATCAGCAAATAAGCGCAAAAAATGTTGTGATTATTTTTGCTGATGAATCACCAGCTAATGATGGTTATCCTGGTGGACATCTATTATATGACATAATTGGAAAAGGAGAAGCTTTGGTTTTTCAAGATGGAAAAGTCATTAAATCAACTTGGGAAAAATCTAAAGTTGAAGATCAGATAAGATTATATGACGAGAATGATGAAGAGATTAATTTTGTTCGCGGTCAGATTTGGTTTGAGATTTTGCCAATTGGAAATAAAGTTAATTATTGATTATTATTTTTAATAATAATGCTTCAACATATTATTCCTTCAAAAACAAGAAGAAAAATTTTAGAGTTTTTTTATCATCATCCAACTGAGATTTATTATTTAAGAAAAATAGTTAGAGAGTTAAACGAAGAAGTTAACGCAGTAAAAAGAGAGTTAGATATATTATCAGAAGAAAAGTTGTTATTAAAAGAGAAAAGATTAAATAAAATTTATTATTGCTTAAACAAACATTATCTTTTTTACGAAGAATTTTTAAGAATTTTTGCGAAGACAAATTTTTTATCAACATCGATTTATAAGAATTTAGCAAAGATAGGTAAAATTAAATTTATTGCTTTATCGACTAAATTAGCGAAAAATATTCCTATTAAAAGTGATGAAATTTATCTTTTAATTGTGGGAATAGGAGTTATTCCGGAAATTGAGTTAATTGTATCAGATGGAGAAAAAGAGTTTGGAAAACCAATAAATTATACAGTGATGACAGAAGAAGAGTTTGTTTTTAGAAAGAAAAATAATGATCCATTTATTTGGCGGTTTTTAAAACAGCCAAAAATTATGTTAGTTGGTAATGAAGACGAACTTCTTAAATAAATATGAAATTTTTTAAGTGGTTATTTTACATACTATTTGTTATTTTTTTAATTTGGATTAATATTCCTGATAGTTTAAAAGAAAAATACAATATTCCTTCAGGTTTAAAGATTAATATTTTTGGTTTAAATATAAAAAAAGAATTTAAAACTCAGTTAGGACTAGATTTAAAAGGTGGGAGTCATTTGGTTTTTGAAGCAGAAACAAAAAATATTAATAAAGATGATTTAAACGATGCATTAGTTTCAACAAGAGATATTATTGAAAAAAGAGTTAATTTTTATGGTGTTTCTGAACCAGTGATTCAAACAGTTAAATCAGGGGATATTTATCGTATAAATGTTGATTTGCCGGGAGTTACTGATGTTCATGAGGCAATTAGATTAATTGGTTCAACTGCTCAACTTTCTTTTAAAGAAGAAGATCCTAATATTAAATCAGCTACTGGAGAATCAGTTCTTAAAACTTTAATTAAAGATACGGGGATAACTGGAAAACACGTGAAGAAAGCTTCAGTAACTTTTAATCAAAATGATGGAAAACCACAAGTATTACTTACATTTACCAGTGAAGGAGGAAAATTATTCGCTGAAGCCACGAAAAGAAATATTAATAAGCCTTTAGCTATATATATTGATTATTTTTTAATTTCTGCACCAATAGTCCAGCAAGAAATTAGAGATGGTAATGCAGTAATTAGTGGTAATTTTACTTTAGACGAAGCAAAAAAATTAGCGGTTTCTATTAATTCTGGTGCTTTACCTTTAACGATAAAATTAGTAGAACAAAAAAATATTGGTCCAAGTTTAGGTGAAGCAGAGATAAAAAAAAGTATTTATGCAGGATTAATAGGTCTATCAGCAGTTCTATTATTTATGATTTTATATTATGGAAAATTAGGATTAATTGCTTCTTTAGCTTTAATTATCTATGGAATGATTTCTTTAGCAATATTTAAGACCATTCCGGTGGTTTTAACTTTATCAGGAATTACTGGTTTTATTTTATCAATAGGAATGGCAGTTGATTCAAATATTTTGATTTTTGAAAGAATAAAAGAAGAATTAAGAAAGGGAAAGGAGTTTGAAATAGCAGCTAAATCAGGATTTGGTCGAGCAATTGATGCAATAAAAGATGCAAACTTAACAACGATTTTGGTGGCTTTTATTCTTTTTAATCCATTTAATTGGGAGTTTTTGCCACAGTTTGGTTTAGTGAGAGGTTTTGCTTTAACTTTGACAATTGGAGTAATTACTAGTCTTTTTACTGGTGTAGTAATTACAAGGAGATTAATAAACTTTTTTTATAAATTAAAGACTAAAATTTAAAAATGATTAATTTTTTAAAATATCGAGTTTTATATTTTTTAATTTCTTTTATAGTGATTGGGGTTGGTTTGTATTCTATTTTTAGTTTGGGTTTTCGTTTTTCAATTGAGTTTGTTGGTGGTTCAAATCTGGAATATTTATTAGATAAAAAACTTGAAAAAAATAAAATTGAAAATTTTTTAAAATCAGAAAAAATTGATTTTATTGATTTAAGAGTTAATGGAAAAAATTTGAGCTTAAAAACAAAACCTTTAGATAATAATCAAGAAAAGCTTTTAAGAGATAATTTAGAAGAAAAATTTAAAACTAAAGTTAACACTTTAAAATTTGAGACAGTAGGTCCAGTTTTAGGAAGAGAAACAATTAATAAAACAATAATTGCTTCGATTTTAGCAATTATTGGCATTTTATTATATATGGCTTATGCTTTTAAAGGATTTAATTATGCTTTGGCGGCAATACTGGCAATGATTCATGATTTTTTAGTTTTATTAGGGAGTTATTCGTTAATTAGTCATTTTTTTAAGGCAGAATTTGATTTAATGTTTGTAACGGCAATTTTAACAACAATGTCTTTTTCTGTCCATGATACAATTGTAATTTTTGATAAGATAAGAGAGTATTTTAAAACAGAGTCAGGAGGTATCGATTACTTTGCCAATAAGGCTTTAACCGAAACAATGGTTAGGTCATTAAACAATTCAATGACAATTATTTTTATGCTTTTAGCTTTGTTTTTAATGGGTGGAGAAATGATTCGTTATTTTATTTTTGCATTACTGATTGGAACAATAACAGGAACTTATTCATCTCATTTTGTAGCAACACCTATTTTGGTATGGTTGGAGAAAAGAAGGTTAAACAAAATAAAAACTTAAATCTAAAAACTTAAAATCACAACTTAAAAAATTAAAACTGTTTAAACTGATAAACAAATATTAAATCAATATAATTAATAATTAAAAATTAAAAAAATAATTTAACAATATATTTTAAAGTTTATTTAGATTTTATTTTAAAATAAAAATAAATGAAAGTTTTAAAATTTTCTTTAGGGCAATTACAAGCTAATTGTTATTTTTTAATTAAAGATAATCAATGTTTAATTATTGATCCGGCTGATGAGGCTTCTTTTATTCTTGAAGAATTACAACGAAGAAAATTAAATCTGGTAGGAATATTGGCGACTCATGGCCATTTCGATCATATTATGGCGGTTGGTGAAATCCAAAAATCGTTTCAAATACCTTTTTATATCGATAAAAAAGATTTATTTTTAGTTAGTCGATTAAAAGAAAGTGCGGAGTATTTTTTAGGTTATTCACCGGCAATAATGCCGATTTTAAAAATTAAAAATTTATCTATTAAAAATTCATTAAAAATTCCTACCAGTCGGCAGGCAGGGAAAAATTTCAAATTTAAAATTATTTCTACTCCCGGCCATACTCCGGGAAGTTGTTGTTTTTATTTTGAAAAAGAAAAGATAATTTTTACCGGCGATACGCTTTTTCACGGTTCAATAGGCAGACATGATTTTTCTTACAGCAACAAAGATCTTTTAAAAAAATCACTGAATTATCTTTTAAGACTGCCTGAAGATATAAAAGTTTATCCGGGTCATGGAGAAGAAACAACAATAAAAAATGAACAAAAATTACTTGATTTGATTAAGATAATTTAATAGTTCTTGACGATCATTTTTTAATTTATTATCAACCACTTTATCAAAAATATCTTTTAAAATTTTTCCAATTTTTGGACTAGGTTTAAGATTAAAGATCTTCATAACATCATGACCATTAATTTTCAAATCTTTAATTTGAAATGGTTGTTTTTGAACTTCAATCAATCTTTTTCTAAAAAGATCAAATCGCCATGAGTCAGGTTTGGCACCTGATCCAATCCGATCGCCAAATCTTAAAGCAATAATATCATCTAAATATTCTTTACCAACATTTTTTATAAATCGTCTAATGGCTTTATCAGTTTGAATTTCTGAGACAGTAAATTGATGATAGCGAACTAATTTTATTAATTTATCTTTTTGATTATTGGAAAGTTTAAATCTTTCAGCAATATTTTTTGCCATATTTGTTCCAACAACTTCGTGATTATAAAATGTGATTAAACCAGTTTTTTCATCTTTTTTATAAGTTTTTACTTTACCAATATCATGAATAAGAGTAGCAAAACGAGTAATTGGATCTTTCGAAGGACAATTTTTTAAAGATAATATTAAATGAGTACCAACATCATAGATATGATGACGTTTAGGACTTTTTTGAGGAATAGAGAAACTATTTTCTAATTCGGGAAGAATATATTTTAAAAGATTAGTGTTTTTTAAAAACAAAATGCCTTCGCTAGGAAAATCACTGGCTAAAATTTTTAAAAACTCATCTCTAATTCTTTCCCAAGAAATTTTTGTAATTAAATGAGCATTTTTTTTAATTGATTTTTTAGTATTTTCTTCAATAAAAAAACCAAGTTGAGAAGCAAACCTAATTGCTCTTATCAATCTTAAAGAATCTTCATTAAATCTTTTATCTGGGTCGCCAACAGCAACAATTAGTCTCTCTTCAAGATGTTTTTGTCCTTGAAAAAGATCAATAATTTTTTTACCATCAAAAGCTATCGCATTAATGGTAAAATCGCGTCGAGATAAATCTTCTTCGATAGTTTTTGCCCATTCAATTTTTTCTGGATGGCGGAAATCTTGATAATTGGTTTCTTTTCTGAATGGTGTAACTTCAAAAATAGTGATTAGTGGTTGGTCGTTAGTGGTTAGTTTAATTGGTATTGAAACTGTACCATAAGTATTGTTATAAAAAGCATCAGGAAAAAGTTTTAAAATCTCATCAGGTGCGGCATTGGTGGTAAAATCCCAGTTTTCAATAGGTTTATTTAATAGTAAATTTCTTACTGCTCCACCAATTAAATAGATTTGATAATGATTTTTTCTAAATATTTGAAAAAAATTATTAACAAAATCAGGTAATTTTAACATGTTATAATTATAAACGATATGAAAATAATTTTTGATAAAGATAATGAGATAAAACCGTATATAGCAGCTAACGCGGTGATTATCAAAGAAGAAAGCGGTGAAAAATTTATTCTTCTTGGGAAAAGAAAAAATGTTGCTGGTCATGAGTTTTGGTATGTGCCGGGAGGACATATAAAATTGAATGAAAAATATAAGGAAAGCTTAAAAAGAGAAATGAAGGAGGAGTTGGGAGTTGATGTTGAGGTGGGTAATGTTGTTTGGGTTGAAGAGAATATGAAAGCTCTTCATCATATTAATATATATTGTTTAGTGAAGATTGTTGATGATCAAATTATTAAAAATTTGGAGCCGGAAAAATGTTTTGAATGGAAGTGGTTTTCCCTATCTAAACCGCCAAAAAAACTTTGGACTGAAAGTCTAAAAAAGTTCTTAAAACAATACTCCAAAAATCCAATATCGATTAATTGTTAGTTAATTTTTTTAAGATATCTAGATTTTTTTTATCCGGTCCTTCGTTGTTGAAACCTGGTGTTTCAATAATAAAAGGATAGTTTTTGGTTAATGGATGATTAAGTAAAGTTTTAAATTCTTCAATACCAATCTTGCCTTGGCCAATATTTTCATGACGATCTTTACCTGAATTAAATTCATCTTTAGAATCATTAAGATGCCAAACTTCTAATCTGTCTAATAGATTAAGTTTTTTTAATTGGTTTAAAAAATCATCTAATTGATTTTTGTTTTCAAATTTATAACCATTAGAAAACAAATGACAAGTATCAAGACAAATTTTTACTCGATCATTATCTAAATCTTGAATAATTTTATTTAATTCTTCAAGAGTTTGACCAATTTTTCTTGTACCAGCATTTTCTATTATAAAAAGACTATTTTTTGGAGTATTTTTTAAGATGATTTTTATATTTTTAATTAATTTTTTATATTTTTTTTCTGTAAATTCTCCTTTAAAAGACCCTAAATGAATTATTGAACCTTTTATATTTAATTTAGGCGCTAAATTTAATTCATTAATCAAAGACTTTATTGACATTTCACCTATTTTTCCTTCATCGGCTAAATTAATTAAATACGAAGCATGAAAATAAATTGGATCAATTGAGTATTGGGATTTAAGAGTCAAAAATTTATTTATTTCTTCGTTGTTAACTTTTGGAAAACTCCAACCACGAGGTGAAGAGGAGAATATTTGTAAACAATTACCACCTATATTTTTAATTCTTTTTAAAGCTTCTTGATATCCGCCGGCAATTGACTGATGAGCGCCAAGTTTCATAAATATTTTTTAAAAATTTCTTTAAGTCTTTTTTTGATATTTATTGGAAATTCAAAATTATTAATTTCATTTTTTGACAACCAATGATATTCCGTTAATTTTTTTTCTAATTTTATAATACCTTTTTTTGTTTTACACAAAAAATGTTGAGCATGATAAAAAGAACCATTATTTTCAAAAACATCTTCACCTATCCATTGATAATAAGATATTTCTAAATTTACTTCTTCTATAACTTCTCGTTTTAAACCATCAATAATATTTTCTTGAGGATAGATTTTTCCACCTGGTATTGTCCATAATCCAGCATCAATAAATTCATTAGGTGATTTTTTAACAATCAAAATTTTATTTTTATTTATAATAAAACTGCCAACTGCTAAAATAATTTGATATTTGTTTAACATTACTTAAATAAATTATAACATGTTGATTTTTTCTCTTGACAAATTAGCAGAGTTATTATATTATTGCTAATATGGAAGAATTAACACAAAGACAAATAGAGATTTTAAAAGCAATTATTAAAGAATATACAGAAACTGGGCAACCAGTAGGTAGTGAGGTTATTGAAAAAAAATATAAACTTGGAGTTTCACCAGCAACAATAAGAAATGAAATGGTGCAATTAGCAAAAAAAGGTTATTTAAAAAAAAGTTATTTTTCTTCAGGAAGAGAACCATCAGCTAAAGGATTTAGATTTTATATTAATAACTTAATGCAAGAAAAAGAGGTAACAACGACTGATGAGGTTTCTTATAAAAATAGTATTTGGGATGATCGACAAGAATTACATCGACTACTATCTCAAGCGACAAGAATTTTATCGCAAAAAACTAATCTTTTATCTTTAGCAACAACTAATTTAGGTGATATATATTATTCAGGCTTAGCTAATTTATTGAATCAACCAGAGTTTTTAGATATTAATCTTTCAAAAAATTTATTTAGTCGTTTAGATGAGGTTAATTTTTGGGAAGGAATTTTAAGAGAGTTTGAAGATTTTGAAGGAGAGATAAGATGCATGTTAGGTGAAGATGATTTTCGCGATCCTAGTTTTGATCAATGCGCTAGTGTCTGGGGTGAGTTTGAAGGTAAAAAAGTTAAAGGTTTAATTGGTGTTGTTGGAACAAAAAGAATGTATTATGATTTTATAATTCCTCATGTTAAATATTTTTCTAATTTGATTGAGGAGATAATTCAAGAGCAAGGATATTAATCTTATGAAAAATAAAGTTAACAATCAAAAAAACAATCAAGAGATAATTAAACAAATTAATGAGTTAAAAAAACAAATAGAAGAGTTAAATAAACAAATTATTGATTTAAAAAATCAATCAGATGATTTTAAAAACAAATATTTAAGAGCTTTAGCAGATTATCAAAATTTAGAAAAAAGAATTATAGAAGAAAAAAAAGAACTAATTAAAATCGCCAATAATCAATTAATTTTAAAATTATTACCGTTTTTGGATAACTTAGAAAAAGCAGAAATTTTTATAAAAGACACTGGTTTAAAGATGATTAGAGAAGAGTTTTATAAAATTTTAGCTGAATTTGGATTAGAAGAACTTGATGTTTTGAATAAATCTTTTGATCCAAATTTAGCTGAAGCAGTTGATATAGTTTTAGGTGATGATAATGATAAAGTAGTTGAAGTAGTAAGAAAAGGCTATAAGATAGGAGATAAAGTTTTAAGAGTTGCTCAAGTTAAGGTTTCTAAAAAAATAGAAAAAACCAGTTAAAAGTTTTTTAATTTAAACTATGGGAAAAATTATTGGAATCGATTTAGGAACAACTAATTCATGCGTAGCAGTTATGGAAGGTGGTAAACCTAAGGTTATTCATTCAGCAGAAGGAAGGAATGTCATTCCTTCAGTTGTTGATCCGGTTAAAAGAGTAGTTGGTGATGTCGCTAAAAGACAGATTGTAATTAATCCAAAAAATACTATTTATTCAATTAAAAGATTAATGGGTCGACGTTTTTCTGATGAATCTGTCAAGTATGATATGAAGTTATTACCTTATAAAATTAGAGAAGGTAGAGATGGGATGACAGTGGTAGAAGTTGATGGTAAAACTTACACTCCTCAAGAGGTTTCAGCGATGATTTTACAAAAGATTAAAGCTGATGCAGAGGCTTATTTAGGAGAAAAAGTAGAAAAAGCAGTAATTACTGTACCAGCTTATTTTGATGATGCTCAAAGACAAGCAACTAAACAAGCAGGAGAGATTGCTGGATTAGAGGTAGTTAGAATTATTAATGAACCAACAGCAGCATCATTAGCCTATGGTTTAGATAAAAAACACGCTCATACAATTGCCGTATATGATTTGGGTGGAGGAACTTTTGATATAACTGTTTTAGAACTGGGCGAAGGTGTTTTTCAAGTTAAAGCTACTAATGGTGATACCCATTTAGGAGGAGATGATTTTGATAAGGTAATTTTGGATTATTTTGCCGAAGAGTTTAAAAAAGACAACGGAATTGATTTAAGAAAAGATCCGCAAGCGTTACAACGATTAAGAGATGCAGCAGAAAAAGCAAAAATTGAGTTATCTTCTTCTTTAGAAACTGAAGTTAATTTGCCGTTTATCACTGTTAAAGATGGTCAACCATTACATTTTGTTACAAAATTAACTCGAGCAAAGTTAGAATCATTAGTTGAAAGTTTGATTAAAAAAACTTTTGAACCAGTTAAAAAATGTTTAAAAGATGCAGGAGTTGATATTTCAAAGGTTGATGAAGTAGTTTTAGTTGGTGGAATGACAAGAATGCCAAGAATAATTGAAGAAGTAAAGAAATTTTTTGGAAAAGAACCTAATCGTTCGGTTAATCCTGATGAAGTGGTGGCAGTTGGAGCGGCTGTTCAAGCCGGTGTTTTGACTGGAGAGACGAAAGATGTTGTGTTATTAGACGTAACACCATTGACTTTGGGAGTTGAGACATTAGGCGGTGTAATGACTCCATTAATACAAAGAAACACTACAATTCCTACAGCAAAAACTGAGGTTTTTTCAACAGCGGCTGATAATCAAACACAGGTTGAAATTCATATTTTGCAAGGCGAGAGACCAATGGCTAAAGATAACAAATCTTTAGGAAGATTTATTTTAGACGGGATTCCTCCTGCGCCAAGAGGAGTGCCGCAAATTGAAGTGACTTTTGATATAGATGCTTCAGGTATTTTATCAGTTACTGCCAAAGACAAAGCAACTGGCAAGTCGCAAAGTATTAAAATTACCGGTTCAACTGGTTTAACTAAAGAAGAGATTGAAAAAATGAAAGAAGAAGCAGAAAAAAATGCGGAAAAAGATCGTCAGGAAAAAGAAAAAATTGAGGTAAGAAATAAGGCCGATAATATGATTTACGTTGCGGAAAAATCTTTAAAAGATGCAGGAGATAAAGTTTCTAAAGAAATTAAAGAAAGCGTTGAAAAGAAAATAAAAGAATTAAAAGATGTTATTGAAAAAGGTTCTAAAGAAGATATTGAGACTAAAACTAAAGAATTATCTGATGAATTAACAAAGATTGGTCAAGCTATGTATAGTAATCAAGGACAACCGCAAAGTTCAACAAATGAAGAAAAATCCAAATCAGATAAAGCTAATGGAGATAAAGATAAAAAAGTAGAAGAAGGAGAAGTGGTTAATTAAAATTATAAATTAAAAATTTAAAATTTAAAAATAAGTTTAATTTATGGATTATTATGAGATTTTAGGAGTGTCAAGAAACGCTACAGATCAAGAGATAAAAACAGCTTATCGAAAACAAGCTTTAAAATGGCATCCTGATAGAAATAAATCACCAGAATCAACTGAAAGATTTAAAAAAATTAATCAAGCTTACGAAGTTTTATCTAATCCTCAAAAACGCCAACTTTATGATCAATATGGTGAAGCAGCGTTTAAAGGTGGAAGCGGTTTCGGAGGTACAGCAGACAATCAATATTATCAACAAGGTCCTTTTAGGGTTTATACAAATTTTGGTGGTGAAGGTAATCCTTTTGAAGGTTTTGATTTTGAAGGATTTTCTGATCCATTTGATATTTTTGAACAATTTTTTGGTTTTCAATCACCTTTTGGGAGGAGAAGACAAAGACGAGAAACTTATGAAATTACTTTAACTTTTGAAGAAGCTTTAGAGGGAGTAAAAAAAGATATTATTATAAAAGGAGAAAAAAAGACCATTAAAATACCAGCAGGTATTGATGATGGAATGAGAATAAGATTTTCTGATTTTGATGTTTTAGTTCATGTTAAACCTCATCCGTACTTTAAAAGACAAGGTCAAGATATTTATTTTGAAAAAGAGATTTCATATCCTTTAGCAGTTTTAGGTGGTACAGTTGAAGTGCCGACCATTAATGGAATGGTAAAATTAAAAGTAAGGCCAGGAACACAATCAGGGACAACCGTTCGTCTTAGAGGACAAGGCATTCCTCATCCTCAGTCTTATAATAAAGGCGACCAATATGTAGTTTTCAAAATCAACATTCCTTCCCGTGTTTCTTCGAAAGCAAAAAAGCTTTTAGAAGAATTAGAAAACGAATTATGAAAATTTACACACAGATAGAAAATTTAGATAATTATAAAAATTATCTTTTTTTATTAAAAACAATTGAAGAGTTTTTGGAGAAAAGAGGTTATTTAAAAATAGATTTACCAGTATTATCACCAACCCTTATTCCGGAATCATATTTGGAAGTCTTTGAAACCGAGTTTAGATATTTAGATAAAAAAGAAAAACTTTATTTAACTCCTTCTCCAGAGTTATTTTTAAAAAGATTATTAGCTTATGGTGTTGGTAATTGTTATTATTTGGGTAAATCTTTTAGAAACGCTGATCCATCAGCCAAACTTCATTCTTTTGAATTTACCATGTTGGAATTTTATAAGATGGATGCTGATTATATGGATATTGCTTATGAAGTTTTGGAATTATTGCAATTTATTAACAATAAATTAAAAATTAATCCTCCGATTTGGAGGGCAAAATTAAAAATTAATTTTAATAAGTGGGAAAAAATTTCTGTTGCTCAAGCGTTTGAAAAATATGCGAAAATTAAAGAAAATGAATTTTTTGATCATCGGTTGTTTTTGAAAAAAGCAGAAGAAAAAGGCTATCGGGTTGAAGGTTTTAGTTATGAAGATGTTTGGTCACAAATTTATGTACAAGAAATAGAACCTAATTTAGGAAGAAACGGTTATCCGACCTTAATTTATGATTATCCAAAAGAGTTTGCTGCTTTAGCAAAAGCAAATAAAGATAGAAAAACTACGCAAAGATTTGAGTTCTATATTAATGGAGTTGAATTAGGTGATTGTTATAGTGAGTTAACTGATTGGCAGGAGCAGGAAAAAAGATTTATCAAAGAAAATCAGGAAAGATTAAAACAAAGAAAAATCAATTATCCGATTGACAAAGGCTTTATTGACGCGTTAAAATATGGTCTTAAACCTTGTAGCGGAATTGCTATTGGGGTTGATCGTTTAGCTAAAGTTTTTTTAGGATTAAAAGAAATCAGTGATTTTAAATTAATTGATATTAAATAGTTAAAAATTTATAATCTAAATATGCGAGTTAATGCGGGAAATTTAAAAAAAGGCGATTTTGTTTTTCATAACAATGAAATTTGGCAGGTACAAAAAGCTGATTTTTATTCTCCAGGTAAAGGTTCAGCCTTAATGAAAACAAGAATTAAAAATATTATTTCTGGAAAAAATATTGAATATACTTATAAATCAAATGAGCAAGTAGATGTTTTGGAAGTTAATTCAATTGAGATGCAGTATCTTTATCATGATAATGAAAATTTATATTTTATGGATGAAAGAACTTATAATCAAGTTTCTATGCCAATTAATGTTGTTGGTGATATTTATAAATTTTTTAAAGAAGGAGAAAAAATGTATGTATATATTCATGATGAAAAACCTTTAACAGTCCGTCCACCTTTAAGTGTAAAAGTTAAGGTAGTTGAGGCTCAAGAAGCAGTAAAGGGTGATACAGTTACTGGAGCAAAAAAACCAGTTAAAGTTGAGACTGGAGCAATTGTAATGGTTCCTCTTTTTATAAAAGTAGGAGAGATGATAACTGTTAATCCGGAAACAGGGGAGTATACTGGTCGGGTTTAAACTTCTATAGATTATAATTAAATTTATGCTTACAGTTGGTGAGATATTAAAAAAAGAGAGAATTAAAAAAAACATTTCTTTAGAAGAAATAGAAAAAATAACAAGAATTAGAAAAAAATATCTTCAGGCGATTGAAGAAAATAATTGGAGTTATTTTTCTTCAAAAATATATATTAATGGAATTATTAAAAATTATGCAAAAATTTTAAATTTAAATACGGAAAAAGTTTTAGCAATTTTCAGGCGGGATTATGGGAAAAAAGAACTAATTAAATTTAAAAAAAGATTGACTGAAGATTTTTTAAATCCGACGACAAAAAAGATATTTCAATATTTAATTATTATTATTTTCGGATTTTTCTTTTTATATTTTATTTATCAATTAAAATTATATTTATCTCCTCCTAATATAAAAATAATTGAACCTAAAGTTGAGACTTTTAAAGAAGAGGCAATTAAAATAGTTGGCAAGGTTGATAAAGAAGTTGTTATTTATATATTTAATCAGAGGGTTTATCAAGATAATGAAGGTGTTTTTGAATATTTAATGCCGTTAAAAAAAGGTGAAAATCAGTTAATCATAACTATTATTGGAGCTAATGGTAAAAAAAATACACTTAAAAAGGTTTATATAAGAAAGTAATTTAAATTTGAATAACTTTAATTAATGATTTAATATTATCAATATTATTTCCTGAGTAAATATATTTAAAACCTAATCTTTTGGCTTCATTAATAATTTTTTCATCAGTAATTGTTTTTCTTACTTCACCTAAAAGCCCAATTTCGCCAATAAATAAAGATTGAGGTTTTATTGAGATATTTTTAATTGAAGAAATTAATGAGGCAGCTAAACCCAAATCAACAATAGGGTTTTTTATTGTAATACCGCCGACAACATTGACATAGACATCATAATTTTCAAAATTAAATTTAAGATTTTTTTTCAAAACCGCTAAAGTTAATAAAACTTTATTATAGTCTAAACCATTAACAATTCTTCTTGGTATGGCAAGGTTAGTATAAGAAACTAAGGTTTGAATTTCAAAAAAGAAAACTCGTTTTCCTTGATTTACACCAATGATAGCTTTTCCTGATTGGTTTTCTGTTTTATTTTGATTATCTAAAAAAATTAATGGATTATTAACTTCTTTTAGACCATGTTGAGTCATTTGAAAAACACCAATTTCATCAGTGCTTCCAAATCGATTTTTAGAGCTTCTTAATAATCGATAATTAGAGTTTTTTTCTCCTTCAAAATTTAAAACACAGTCAACATAATGTTCTAATGTTTTTGGTCCGGCGATTTCACCTTCTTTAGTAATGTGTCCGATGATAAATATTGGCAAATAAGTTTTTTTAGCTAAATTAATTAGTTGTTTTGCAACTTCTTTTATCTGACTAATTGAAGCAGGTGCTCCATCAATATTTTTTGAATAAATAGTTTGAATCGAGTCGATAACTACTAAATCGATTTTATCTTTAATCTCATTAACGCCTTCAACTATACCTTCGACTTGTAAATCATCAGAAAATAAGAAGTTATCAAGGTTAATTTTTAATCTTTCTGCTCGTAATTTAATCTGTTCAGCTGTTTCTTCGCCTGATATGTATAGTGTTTTTAAATTAGTTAGTGTTTGCAATATTAAAGTTGATTTACCAATACCTGGTTCACCGGTTAATAAAATAACCTCACCTTTAACAAAACCATTACCTAAAACTCGATCAAATTCAAAGATATTAGTTTTTATTCTTGTTAATGGCTGACTTTTAATGTTTTTTAATGAAGTAATAGTGATTTTATTAATGGTTTTTTTATCTTCTTTTTCCGGTTTATTAAAATTTGGTTTTTCAACTAATGTATTCCATTGATTACATTCTGGGCATTTACCATACCAACTAGCTGATCCATAACCACAATTAGAGCAAATGAAAAAAGACATATTAATATTATAAATAAAAATATCAAATATCAAAAATCAAAATCACATATCAAAATTCAAAAAGAAAAAAAATATAAAATTGGTTATAAGGTTATAGGTTATAGTAGAGAATGTAGAACGTAGAACGTTAAGAATAGTTTTTAGTAGTTAGTAGTTAGTAGTTAGTAGTTAGAAGTTAGAAGTGAGTAGTTAGGAGATTTTAAACTTTAAACATCAAGCTTCATAATC
>FWPV01001452.1_pt1 | contig 45669 bp, 50 predicted proteins | sample 2228371 | NCBI WGS metagenome assembly FWPV01 (sample SAMEA103939776, study PRJEB20133) | metagenome
GTGGGTGCTAGAGCGGGCCAAGGCCGAGCTTTCCGAGTTCTACCCGCCCGATGCCGACGGCAAAACCCCGGTGGCCTACCTGTGGGCCCGCACTGTGACCTGCACCAACCCCACCTGCCGCGCCGAGGTGCCCCTGGTGCGCCAGTGGTGGCTGGCCAAGAAGGACAAAAAGCGCATCGCCCTAAGGCCCAAAGTAGACGCCCAGGCCAAGACCGTTTCGTTTGAGGTGGTGGAGGTTGCCAAGGGCGAGGAGTGGCCCGATAAGGGAACCATCGAGCGGGGAAACGCTACCTGTTTGGTCTGCGGCACGGCCATTCCCTCGTCTGAGACACAAAATCAGGCTAGGGCGGGAAAGTGGGGGGAGCGTCTTTTGGCGGTTGTGCTGAGTGACAAAGGCGAAAGCGGAAAAGTCTATCGCGCCCCCACCTCAAACGACGAGGCAGTCTTAGAGCGGGCCAAGTCAAGGTTGGAGGAGCTGAAGCAGGGCGAGAGTCCGTTTGGTGAGCTTCCCCTAATCCCCGATGAACCCATTCCTTACGAGCCTCGAGCATTCACCCCTTGCATCTACGGCTTCAAGGAATGGGGCCAGCTTTTCAACCCCCGCCAGGCCCTGGCCCTGGTCACCTTTGCCAAGTGGGTGCGCGAGGCCCACGCCGAGATGCTGAAGGTGGGGATGGATGAGGAGTGGGCTCGAGGGGTGGCGACGTATCTTGGAATCACAGTAGATCGTTTGGCAGATCGAGGTTCCTTGCTTAGCCGTTGGGACAACCCCTACGAGAAAATCGCTAATACTTTTGCACGACAAGCACTTCCAATGGTCTGGGACTACGCCGAGGTAAATCCATTTAATGGTTCCACAGGTGATTATGAAGGTGCAATTGAGTGGGTGATAAAGGTTGTTGAGCATAGCTCAAGTACAACCCCCACCCCAGCAACAGTCCTGCGCGGCACCGCTACCCGCCTCCCCTTCGAAAATAACTTCTTCGACGCCATCATCACCGACCCGCCCTACTACGACGCCGTTCCCTACGCCGACCTTTCGGACTTCTTCTACGTCTGGCTCAAGCGCACGGTGGGCCACCTCTACCCCGAGCACTTCCGCACCCCCCTCACCCCCAAGCGCGAGGAGGCGGTGCAGAACCCGGTGCGCCACGGGGGCGACAACCAGCGGGCCAAACAGTTCTTCGAGGAGATGATGGCCCAGGCCTTCGGCGAGATGCACCGGGTGCTCAAGCCCCATGGCGAGGCCACCATCGTCTTCGCCCACAAGAGCACCGAGGCCTGGGAGACCCTCATCGGCGCGCTGATTCGGGCGGGGTTCCAGGTGGAGGCCTCCTGGCCCTTGCACACCGAGCGCCCTGGACGTCTTCGGGCGCAGGACTCGGCGGCGCTGGCCTCCTCCACCTTCCTGGGCTGCACCAAGCGCGAGGGGGGGAGTACGGGCTTTTTCGCCGAGGTGCGCCGGGAGATGCAAGAGGCCATCCGGCCACAGCTTGAAGAGTTCTGGGAGGCGGGGATCAGGGGGGCCGATTTCTTCATGTCGGCCATTGGGCCGGGGCTTTCGGCCTACAGCCGCTACGACGTGGTCAAGCGGGCCGACGGGCGCGAGGTGGGGGTGGGCGAGTTTTTAGACGAGGTGCGCAAGATTGTGCTGGAGTTTGCCCTGGAGCGGGTGCTGGGCACCAAGGCCATGGGCGGGGTGGACGGGCCTACCCAGTTTGCCCTGCTGGCCATCTGGGCCTACGGCACCGAGCTACCCTCCGACGAGGCCCGCAAGCTGGCCCAGAGTGCCGGGGTGGAGCTGGCCGAGCTGGGCTCGCTGGTGCAGGAAAAAGGCGAGAAGACCTTCATCCGGCTCTCCCGCGAGCGGGCCAGGGACAAGCACCTGGGCCTGCCGGCTAACGCCGTGGGCGATGCCCCAGCGGGACAGCGTGCCGCCGTGCCCATGATAGATGCCCTGCACCGCACCCTGCTCCTGATGCGCGAGGGCAAGCAGGCCATCGCCGACTACCTGGGCGAGGTGGGCTACCTCGAGCAGGAGGCCTTCTGGCAGGTGGCCCAGGCCCTGGCTGAGGTGCTGGAGGAAACCGAGGAGGGCCGAGGGCTGCACGAACTGCTCTCGGTGCGGGCTGGGCTGCCCCGGCCCGTGGCCCAGCGGCTCTTGTAGAGGCTAGGGTTCCGGGGGGTCTTGGGGGTTTTTGCGGGCGGCCCAGCGGATAACCCAGGGCATGAGTAGCCCGTAGGCCGCCCCGGCCAGCACCCCCCAGGGCAGGCCCCGCAGGACGGCCTGAAGGAAGCCGGCTTCCTCAATCTGGGCTACGGTGCTGAAAATCCAGACGATGGCGGCGGCCATCGCGGCTTCCTGCCAGTGCACCTTCATGGCTGGGCCTCGAGCAGGTCGGCTAGGTAGACCAGGGCCAGCTTGTAGGAAAGGGCCCCAAAGCCCGAGACCAGCCCCCGGGCGGCAGCCGCCGTGACCGAGTGGCGGCGGAACTCCTCGCGGGCGTGGATGTTGGAAAGGTGTACCTCCACCACCGGCAAGGGCTGGGCCCGGATGGCGTCGAGCAGGGCGATGGAGTAGTGGGTAAGGGCCCCAGGGTTGAGCACAATGGCCCGGAAGCCCTCGCTTTCGGCCTGGTGAATCCACTCCACCAGTTGCCCCTCGAAGTTGGACTGGCGGCAGGCCACCCCCAGGCCCAGCTCGGCCCCCCAGGTCTCGCAGAGTTCTTCCAGCTCCTCGAGGGTGGTCTGGCCGTAGACCGCCGGTTCGCGCAGGCCCAGGCGGTTCAGGTTGGGGCCGTTGAGAATCAAAACCATTTGCCTCATCTTACATCCGGCTTTCAACCGCCGAAAACCGACCCCGCGTGCTGCAGCACTACTTTAGGCACCTCCAGCCCGCCCTGCAAAAGCGCGGCAAACACCTCCTGTACCTGCTCGAAGGGGTGCACCTGGGCCAGCCCCTCGGGCAGCTTGGGCAGGAGGGCCACCGCCCGCTGGAAGTCGGCATGGGTGAAGACGTAGGACCCCTTGATCTCGACCTCCTGTAGCACCACCCGCTGCAAGGGGAGGGGAGGCATGGTCTCGGCCAGGCCCACCAGCACCACCCGGCCCCCAGGGGCCACCCCCTGGACGGCGGCCTCGAGGCTGGCCGCCGAGCCCACCGTTTCAAAAACCAGGTCGAAGCCCCCTTCAGCCGGCCCCAGGGCAAAGCCCTGCTCGGCCAGCCAGGCCTGGCGCAAAGGGTTGGTCTCGCTCACCCAGACCCCGGCCCCTCCCTGGCGCAAGGCCCAGGCCACCAGGCTGCCGATGGCCCCACCCCCCACCACCCAGGCCCGCCGCCCCAGCAGGGGCCCGGCCAGCTCCACCGCTCGCAGGGCCACCGCCAGAGGCTCGGCCAGGGCCCCTTTCCACAGGGGCAGGCCCGGTGGCAGGGGGTAGAGCTGGCCCAGGGGTACCCGGATCTGCTGGGCAAAACCGCCGGGGTAGTGGAAACCCAGGTTGGTGCGCTGGGGGCAGAGGTTTTCCAGACCGGCCCGGCAGCAGGCACAGCGGCCACAGACCCCCAGGGGGTTGACCGCCACCGCCCGGCCCAGCCAGTTGGGGGGGCCTTCCACCACCACCCCAGCCACCTCGTGCCCCAGCACCAGCGGGGGCTGCCAGCGGGCCCGCATGGCTGGGCTGCCCTTGTACACGCTCAGGTCGCTGCCACAGACCCCACAGGCCGCTACCCGTAGCAGCACCCCTTCCCCCTGGGGAGCCTCGAGGCAGTGCGGCTCCAGGCGGCCAAAATCCTCCAGCACCCAGGCCCTCACGGGCGCACCTCCCGCACCTGCCGGGCCTGGCGGGCCCGCAGGTAGAGCATCCCCAGCAGCAGGAGCAGGTTGGCCAGGGCCAAAGCCAGCGCCACCGGGCGGTTGAAAAAGGCGGTCAGGTCCCAGTGGGTCTTGATCAGGCTCACCATCAGGTACTGCTCCAGCAAAGGCCCCAGCACCAGCCCCAGGATGAGCTGGCCCAGGGGAAAGCCCCCCTTCTGCAAGAGCAGGCCAAAGGCCCCCAGTACCAGCATCAGGTACAGGTCGGCAGGGTTGCGGTTGATGGCGTAGGTGCCCACCAGGCAAAGCCCCATCACCCCGCCCAGCAGCAAAGGCCGGGGAATCCGGATGAGCTGGTTGACCAGGCTGGCGGCGATAAAACCAGCCAGGGGCAGAAGCAGCACCGAGACCAGGAAGAAAGCCCCATAAATCTGCAGCACCAGGCTGAAGTTGTTGCGGAAGAGGTCGGGGCCGGGGGTGATGCCCAGCACCATGAACATCCCCAGCACGATGGCGGTCAGGGTGTCGCCGGGAATGCCCAGCGAGAGGGCGGGAATCCAGGTGCCGGCCACCGCGGCGTTGTTGGAGCCGGCCCCGGCCACCACCACCTGCTCGCGCTGGCTTTTGCGCATGCGGGCCAGATTAGCGCTCATCCAGGCGGCCAGGTCGGAGCCGGCTCCCGGCAGAAAGCCCACGAAGGTGCCCAGGAGGCTCGAGCGCAACAGAAGCCAGCGCTCGCGCAAGACCAGCAGAGGGGCCTCGAGGAAAAAGCTCCGGGCCACCTGGCGCTGGGTGGCCTCGGCGCTGGGCCGGGGGGCGGGCTGGTGGCGGTCGTAGAGGGCCCGCAGCACCTCGCTTAGCCCAAAGAAGGCAATCAGGGCCACGATGAAGTGCACCCCCCCCAGCAGGTTTACGTTGCCAAAGGTGAAGCGGGGGGTGCCTAAGGCAGGGTCTACCCCGATGGTGGCAATCAGCATGCCGAAGGCAAAGGCCAGCATCCCCTTGAGCAGCGAGGGGGTGGCGAAGATGCCGCTGATGATGCCCAACAGCACCAGCCAGAAGTACTCGAAGGAGGAAAACTGCTTGGCTACCTGGGCCAGCCCCAGCGAGCCGCCCACCAAAAACGCTACCCCCACCAGGCTGCCCAAAGCCGAGGCAAACGCCGAAAGCCCCAGGGCCAAAGCCGGGGAACGGCGCTGGCCTAGCTCGTGAATTTCCTCGGTGTAGGCTGCCGAGGCCGGCGTTCCAGGGATGCGTACGGCTGCGGCTCCCACGTCCCCGGCGAAGATGGCGGTGGCGGTGATGCCGATGATGGCCGAGAAGGCCACCGTGGGCTCGAGGAACAGGGCGATGGGGATGAACAGGCTCAGGGCCAGGGTGGCGGTCAGGCCCGGCAGGGCCCCGAAGATGGCGCCGTATAGCGAGCCCAGCAGCAAAGCTAGAAGCGACTCGAGGCCAAACATCTCACACCTTCAGCAGCATGACGAAAACCCCCTGCACCACCCCGGCCACCCCCACGCCCAGCCCCAGCACTGCGCCCCAGCGGACCCCCAGCAGCGCAGCCATCAGCATGGCGTACAAAGCCGCGGTGACCACCAGCCCAGCCCAGGACAGAAGCCAGGGGGCCAGCCCCAAAGCCCCCAGGAGCAGCCCCACCGGCCCCAGCCGGCCCAGAAGGCCGGCCTGCCACCACTGCCTTTGCCACAGGGCCGGTCCAAGCAGGGCCAGGCCGCCCAGCACCAGCGCTACCGCCAGAATTCGGGGAAAGAGGGCCGGGCCGGGGTAGCCCTCCTCGGTGGTGGGCAGGCTACCGCTCAGGTACCAGCTTCCCAGGCCCAGCAACACCGCTAGACCGGCAACCAAGGCTTCCCAGATGCGTTCTTGTGGCATACTCCCTTCCGAAAAGGGCGGGGCCGAGCCCCGCCCAAAACACACTCTACCTCGGGGTTCAGCGCAGTTCGTCGGCCAGGGCCTGCATGGCCCGGGTGCGCTCGGCCAGGAAGGCTTTGGTCTGGTCGTAGTTGAGGTGGTTGATGACCAGGTTGGCGTTGTTCATGAAGCGCACGAACTCGGGGTCCTGCACCGCTTTGGCGAAGGCCTGATCCAGGGTGCGGGCCACCGAGGGCAGCATGTGCTTGGGGCCAGCAGCCATCAGGAAGGAGGCAAAGGTCCAGTCGATGCCCAGCTCCTTGAGGGTGGGAATCTCGGGGAAAGCGGGGAAGCGACGGTCGGTCATGAAGGCCAGGAAGCGGGCCTCGCCGGCCTTGACCAGGGCGCTACCCTCGCCGATGGAGACAAAGGCCACGTTGACCCCTCCGGCCATCAGCTCCTGCAAGGCGGCCGAAGCCCCTTGCGAGGGCACCCAGGGCAGGGCCGATTCCTTGAGGCCAATGGCCTTGAGGAAGCCCACCCGAGCATAGTCGTAGGAGCCGGCCCGGGCGGTGCCGGAGGACTTGTATTTGCCGGGGTTGGCCTTGATGTCGGCGATGAGCTCCTGGGCTGTGCGCCAGGGGGCGTCTTTGCGGACCACGATGGCTACCGGGTTCAGCACCAGCAGGGCGATGGGGGTGTACATGCTGGCGTCGATGCGAGTCTGGGCCACCCAGGCCGGCAGGATCACCTCCAGGGTGATGATGCCGATGTTGTAGCCGTCAGGCCCGGCCTGGGCGATGGCCCCATGGCCTACCGCGCCCCCACCCCCGGTGCGGTTGACAGGCTGCACCGGCTGGCCCAGCAGGTTGCTCAGCACCGGAGCCAGGGCCCGGGCGGTCAGGTCGGTTGAGCCACCCGCCGACCAGGGAATGATCAGGGTGATGGGCCGCACCGGGTAGCGCTGGGCCAGGGCCCACAAACCGAAGGCCAGAAGCACGCCAACTGCCAGCCAGATCGTCCACTTTCGAATAGACATAGTTCCTCCCAGTTTTGGGTTGCGCGAAGTGTATCACAGGCAGAAAAACAAGTTCAACTGGCATCTTAGTTGTGTCTCAAAAGATGAGCCTGCTAGACTCGAGCCATGCCCGCACTGCGCGAACAGGCTTACCAGCGCCTTAAGCGCCTGATTCTGGACGAGCAGATTTCCCCCAACAGCTTTCTTTCGGAGCGAGGTTTAGCTGAGCTGCTGGGTATGAGCAAGACCCCCATCCGGCTGGCCCTGGCCCGCCTGGAGAGCGAAGGGTTTGTGCGGGTCTCGCCCCAGCAGGGCATCGTGGTGCTGGCCCTGAGCTTCGAGGAGGTACTGGAGCATATCGACTACCGCCTGGCTTTGGAAAGCTTCGTGGTGCGGCAACTTGCGGGCGAGCTGAGCCCGTCCCAGACCCAGGCCCTCGAGGCCGAACTGGCCCGGCAGCAGCAAATTCTGGAGCAGGAAAAACCCAACCAGGCCCAGTTCATCGAGGCCGATATGGCCTTCCACCGCCAGTTAGCCCAGCTTTTGGACAACCGCCAGATTCTCCAGGCCATAGAGCGGCAGCAGGACATGCTCTACCGCATCGCCAGCCGGGTCTACCTCAAACACCCCCAGCGCCGGGCCGAGAGCCTGGCCGAACACCGGCAGCTGGTAGCCTATCTAGCCTCGGGGCAGCAAGCCGAGGCCCTCGATCTCATCGAGCGGCATATTCGCCAGATTATGCACCTACTGGTACTGGTTAGCTGACCGGAGCGATGGCCAAAAACCCTTAGCCGCGCAGGGCGCAAGGAGGCTCGGAAAGGACACCGGCTTGGGTGTATACTTCGCGCATGCGCGAACGCATCCTGACCCGTATCCGCCGGGCCCTGGAGCACCGCCCAGCCCCGGCCCTGCCCGAGCCGCTGGCGCTACCTTCTTTAGCGCCCGAGGAAGCCCTGGCCCTCTTCGGCCAGCGCCTGCGGGAGAACGGGGGGGAGCTGGTGCGCCTGGAAAACCTCGAGGCCGCCCGTACCTGGCTGGCCCAGTTTGTCCAGACCTTTAGCGGGGTGGCCCTGGGGGCTGGCCTACCCCCGGCCCTGCACCCCGAGCTGCCGGTGGAGCCCCCGGAGATGGCCCCCCTGGGCCTCTCCTGGGCCCTGGGGGCGGTGGCCGAGACCGGCACGGTGCTCTTGAGTAGCCAGGAGGGCCGCCGCGCCCAGCTTCTGCCGCCATCACACCTGGTGTTTGTGCCGCAGGAGAAAATCTACCCCACCCTTTTGGAAGCCCTGATGGCCCTAAAGCCTCAGCTTCCTGCGGCCATCGGCCTGCACTCTGGCCCGAGCAAATCCGCCGACATCGGCCAGATTATGGTCAAGGGAGTGCACGGCCCCGGGCGGCTGGTGGTGGCAGTGCTGGAGAACCCAATCTGATTTACACAATCTTGTGGCGGGTCGGACTACACTTGAACAATGACCAAGGCCCGAACCTTCGGAGAACTCAAGCGCACCTACCCCCTGGAGAAAATCCGCCGCAGCGTCAAGGACGAGGCACGGGAGAACCTGATTGGTAAGCTTCGCTCGGGCGAGAAGCTTTTTCCTGGCATCCAGAGCTACGACGACTCGGTGATTCCCAGCCTGATCAACGCCATCCTGGCCCGGCACAACTTTATTTTGCTGGGTCTGCGGGGCCAGGCCAAAAGCCGCATCCTGCGCCAACTCACCGAGCTTCTGGACGAGGAAATTCCGGCCCTACCCACCGAAATTCGAGATAACCCGTTGTTTCCCCTCTCGGCGGAGGCCAAGCGGCTGCTCGCGGAGGCCGGCGACGACGCCCCCATCGTCTGGATTCCCCGCAGCGAGCGCTACGTGGAAAAACTGGCCACCCCCGACACCACCGTGGCCGACATCCTGGGCGATATCGACCCCATCAAAGCGGCCAAGCGCGGCACCGGGCTTTCCGACCTCGAGGCCGTCCACTATGGCCTGTTGCCCCGGGCCAACCGGGGTATCTTCGGCATCAACGAGGTGGCCGACCTCGCGCCCAAGGTACAGGTGGCCTTGTTCAACATCCTGCAGGAAGGCGACGTACAGATTCGGGGCTACCCGGTGCGCCTCGAGCTCGATGTCTGGATTGCCTTTACCGCCAACCCCCAGGACTACACCGCCCGCGGCAAGATTGTCACCCCCCTCAAGGATCGCATCGGCTCGGAGATACGCACCCATTATCCGCGCACCCTCGAGGAAGGTCTCTCCATCACCCAGCAAGAAGCCTGGATTGCACGAGAGGAAGGCATGTACGTGCCGGCCTATGTGGCCGAGGCTTCCGAGGCGGTGGCCTTTGTGGCTCGCGAGGACAAGCGGGTCGACAAGACCTCGGGGGTCTCGCAGCGCCTCTCGATTAGCCTGCTGGAACTGGTGGCCTCCAACGCCGAACGCCGTGCGTTGTTTCTGGGCGAGCGTCCGGTGGCCCGCCCCCTCGATCTATATGCAGCGCTGCCAGCCATTACCGGCAAGATTGAGCTGGAATACGAGGGCGAACTCCAGGGGGCCGAACGGGTAGCCCGAGACCTGCTACTGAAGGCCTTTGGTCTGGCTTATGGCGAACGGGCCAGGGGCCTGCAGGTTGACGAAATCGTCCAATACTTCGCTGACGGAAATCTCCTCACCCTACCCGAGGGCAGCTCCAAGGCAGTGCTGAGGGAAATGGAAAAAGTGCCGGGCCTGCTGGCTGCTGCAAAAAAACTCGAGTCCCAAACCACGCCCGAGGCTCTGGTGGCTGCGGGGGAATTCATCCTGGAGGGTTTAGCGGGCCGCCGCAAGATTGCCAGGGGCGAGGAAAGCTACAGCGCCCCCCTCGAGCGCGAGCGGGAACGTTGGGGAAGCGGGAACTGATTGGTCGAGGGTCGAGGCATGGCACGGGCTTCCGATGGTGGGTATTTCAGCTTTGAGCATTCAGAACTCTACGTGCTTGCCGAGGACTTGGTCGAGGAGGGGTACATGCTAGCTTGTACTTTCCCGGACGATGAGAGGATTGGTCTAACCAATCAACTGCGGCGTGTGGTCAATTCGATCACCCTCAACATCGCGGAAGGCAAAGGGCGAGGCACCGACCGAGACTTTCTACGTTGCTTATACATCTCCCAAGGCTCACTGCTAAAGACGGTAAGCGCAATGCGTCTTGCCGCCCGACTGAAGCACACCTCGGAAAAAGCCGCCCCCATCCGCGAACACTGCCGTGTCCTCAACGGTAAACTCAACGCACTCATCATTTGCCTGGAGTCGCAAAACCCCTGACGGTCTTTGACCTTCGACAGGAGTACCCCATGCGCGTCCGATACTCCAAATACGAACCCGGCTTCGACGACCTGTCCGGCGCCGACCTGATGGACATGATTCAGGACTTCCTGATGGACTCGGGCTTTGCCGACCCCTATAACCGCTACCAGCCCGACCCCAGCCGTGCCCCCACCACCGAAGACCTGATGGATGCCCTGCTGCAAGCCCTTCTGGAGCAAGACCGCATTCCCGAGGAGTGGTTGCAAGAGGCCCGCAACGCCCAGAACTTTCAGGATACCCGGCTGGGTCAGGAACTGCAGCGCCTTATGCAGCGTTTGCAGGACGAAGGCTATATTCGGCTGCCCGGCAACGACCCCACCGACCCCCAGGGCCAGGGCATGCAGAGCGAAGCCCAGGACACCCGGCTCGAGCTTACCAACAAGTCGGTGGACTTCCTGGGCCTCAAAAGCCTGCGCACCTTGCTGGGCTCACTGGGCAAAAATGCCCCAGGGGCTCATGTTACCCGGCACTATGCCTCGGGTGTGGAGTCGAGCGGCGAGACCAAACCTTACGATTTCGGCGACCAGCCCAACATCAACATCGGCGAGACCCTCAAGAGCGTGGTCATGAAGGGGTTGGAAAACATCGAAGAGCACGACCTGAACATCGAGCTAGCCGAGTACACCGCGGCCATGAACACGGTGGTGCTGCTGGACTGCTCACACTCGATGATTCTGTATGGCGAAGACCGCTTCACCCCCGCCAAGCGCGTAGCGCTGGGGCTTGCGCACCTGATTCGCACCCAGTATCCGGGCGACCAGGTGCGCTTTGGGGTGTTTCACGACAGCGCAGAGGAAGTGCCATTGGGCCGGCTTCCCACGGTGCAGGTCGGGCCCTACCACACCAACACCGCCGAGGGCCTCAAGCTGGCCCGCAAGATGCTCAAAAAGATGAGCGGCGAGATGAAACAGATCATCATGATCACCGATGGCAAGCCCTCCGCTCTCACGCTGCCTTCGGGCCAGATTTACAAGAATGCCTGGGGCCTTGATCCGGTGATTCTGGCCGAGACCCTCAAGGAGGCCACCCTGGCCCGCAAGGAGGGTATCCCTATCCACACCTTCATGCTGGCCCGCGAGCCCGAGCTACTGGCCTTCGTCAAGAAACTCACCCAAATTACCAGAGGCAAGGCCTACCTGACCACGCCGGGGAACATCGGGCGCTATGTGTTGATGGACTTCCTGAACCGCAAGGTAAGTCGGAACTAGACGTTACCTGACCTGTAAGGGTGGGGTTTTACCATCTGAGTGCGCAGTACGCTGCAGATACCTGATTGGCTCAGAGCCCGTCTCGCTTCCGATAAGCGGTCATACCGGATTCAAAAAGATAGTCATTCAAACTAAAAAGATCCAGAGGCTATCTTTTTGAATCCTAGAGCACTCCCGTTGGTCGGGTTAGTTCGGCACCATTCGGTGCCGAACTAACCGAATCTGGTATCAGTAGTGGTATCGCGCTTGCAGGAAATCAACCTGCTCGTCCGAGACGCGGTAGACCAAGCGGTGTTCCTGGGTGATTCGGCGCAACCACATGCCAGGGCCGAGGTATTTGAGTGGTTCGGGTTTGCCGATCCCAACAAAAGGTTCGCGCAAGACCGATTCGATCAGGTCGAAAATTTTGAGCGCAACCTTGCGGTCGGTGTTCACCCAGAAGCGCAGATCCTCGAGAAAGACCGGCGTGAACAGTGCCTCACGCGGCCTATTTGCCTTTGTCACCCAGTACCTCGCGCCGCAGATCGGCGGTGCGGCCCTTGAGGCCCTCGCCGCGCTGGGCCTGCTCGAGCGCCTTCAGCAGCCGCTCGGCGTTCTTGGGGGAACGCAGTAAATGTACGGTCTCCATAAGTCGTTCGTATTCGTCGGCGTCAATTATGGCCACGCGCTTCCCGCTGCGACGCTTGATGATGACTACTTCCAGATCGTTGGTCACACGATCTAGCAGTGTGGCCAGCTGCTCTCTTGCCTGGCTGTAACTTGTTTCAATAGCCACAAAGCTATTGTACAATAATTCTGTACAACTCCAAAAGTGAGTGTGGTTTGTCTATACTCATCCTTCGCCCTTCGCTTCCAGCTACACTACCCTTTGTGAAATCGGCCCGAACCTTGGGAATTGCCGCCTATCTAGCACTGCTAATCGAGCGCATCTCGCAGGCGGTGCAGTTTCGGCCCCGTCCTGCTTTCAACCCGGCGCAAATCCGCCGCTACGAGGGTGCAACGCGGGAGTTACGCCTCGAGGTGCCCTATTACCCTGCCAAGTGCGCCGGTGGTTATGTGCTGATTCCCAAAGACGGCTACTTTCAGCAGACCGAAGAGGTTTTAGAGCGGCTCTAGCCAGGCGGGCACATCTGGGCCAAAGCCCTTTTTTGCGTGTCGTTCGGCGTAACCTTAAGTTGAGCGGTTGAGGTTTTGCTAATACCCCGCTACCGTATGGGTAGATGGCAGCATGTATCTGGGAGGGCGTGCTGCTAAGCCGGCTGAGTCCTATGAACCTGCCCTTACTGTTCCTCCTTTTGCTGGGCCTGAGCGCTTGCCAGTTCGGTGCACCGCTGCCAGCCAACACGGGTTACTGGTCTGACGTACACTTTTGGGCCAGCCTTAACCTGCAAAAGCCCAGGGCCGGCGACTCCGTGACCATTCCAGCGGGTAGCAAAATTATTCTGGACGAAGACCCGCCCCCGCTGGCAGGCATTACTGTGCTGGGGGAGCTCGAGTTTGCCCGCAAAAACCTCAACTTGAGCACCAGCTACCTGATGGTCCATGGTCCTGGTAAGCTCAGCATCGGTTCAGAAGCCCAGCCCTTTACCCACCGTGTGGTCATTACCCTGACCGGTTCCAACCCCGAGGAAAACATTATGGGTATGGGGACCAAGTTCCTCGGAGCCATGATGGGGGGCAGGCTGGAAATCATCGGTGAGAACCGAATTCCCTGGACCAGGCTGGGCGCTACCGCGCCTGCTGGAAGCACCCAGCTCACCCTGAGCGAGCCAGTGGACTGGCGGGTGGGTGAAGAGATTGTAATCGCCTCTTCGGCGCTCGACCCCCACCAGGCCGAAACCCGCACCATCCGGGCCATCAGCGGCCGCACCCTCACGCTGGATCGGGCGCTGGACTATGGGCACTTTGGAGAGTTGCAGGCCTTCGAGGGCCGTATTCTGGATCAGCGGGCCGAGGTAGGGCTGCTTTCGCGCAATATCGTGATTCAGGGCGACGTCAACCACGCGGGGGGCTTTGGTGGTCACGTGATGGTGATGGGTTCCAGCCCTGCCCGCCGCGAGACCAGCCCGGCTATGCGCAGCAGTGGAAAGGTGCGGGGAGTGGAGTTCCGTCGCCTGGGTCAGTTCAACCATCTGGCCCGCTATCCCTTCCACTGGCACCTGAATGGCGATTCGCCAGGCGACTACCTGGAAAATAGCAGCTTCCACGGCAACTTCCAGCGCGGCATTGTGGTGCACGGAACAGATAATGTGCTGGTCAAGAACAACGTCTTGTATAACACCATGGGTCACAGCATCATGACCGAGGATGGCTCGGAACAGGGCAACCGCTTTGAAGGTAACCTGGCTGTGCTGACGCGGGCTTTCCCGTACCTGCCCAGCAACCCCATTCAGGTGGGTCAGAACGACGATCAGGCCGCCACCTTCTGGATTAAAGGCCCCAGTAATCGCTTCGTGGGGAACGTGGCGGCGGGGGGCGAGTTTACCGCGTTCTGGTTCGATAACGTGGGAGCGGTGGACGCCAGCCGCTTCGAGTTTCGCGACAACGTGATTCACTCCTACCTGCTGGGTAAGGCCATCGGGGCGCCAGGTAATGTGGGCGATCTGGGTGCACTGTGGATCACCGGCAACCGGGCGGCTCCGACCACCCACGGGCCGTTTGTACTCGAGCGCTCCACGATCTACAAAACTCGCTCGGCGCTATGGGCCAACCCGGTGGGCGATCCGGCGGGCGAGGTGGTCATGGAGGTGCGCGATTCAATTTTGGCCGATAATGCTGTGAGCATAGGTAGTCATGGCATCCGCGATTCGCTGATTGTGGGCAAGAGCGCCAACCTCGATAGCAGCGGGGATATTGGTCGGATGGGGGTGCAGGAATATGGCGGCACCACCACCCTCCAGAACGTAACCTTTGTAAATTTTGGGCCTGGCACCAGTGCACTGCAGACGCGTAACTGCTTCCGCGAGGGCCCTCACATGGTCACGCAAAATATTCGCTTTGTGAACGCTCAGTTTCAGCTCTGCAACGGCAGCAGCGATCTGGTTATCGAAGACCTCGACGGCTCACTGAGCGGGCGCGGGGTTCCTGGTGTGGTCGTACCGGCTTCGACAGGCTCGAGGGCCATGTACACAGAGGACTGTACCCTCTATGCGGCGGCAAACGCCAGGGTCTGTCCGGAGATGGAGTATCTCAATCTGATTCCCGAAACAAACACCTTTTTCCGCAGCTATGCGCCAGGTGCGCCAAGCCTGACACGCGATGATGGGGTTCAACAAAGTAGCAGCGATGTGACCAATGCACCCTTTTACTGGACGCTTATCCATGGGCGAACCTATACCCTCGATACCGACCTAGTCCAGTGGCAGCACTTCCGACTAAGGCTCTATCCCAAGAACAAAAACCACGATGGAACTCCGAGGGCAGCGCAGGTGGTGTTGCCCAGCAGCACATCTGCTTTCACGGTGTACCGCTGTGCGCTGGAAAGCTTGCAACCTGGAACCAACTGCGCCGGTAAAACCGCGCTTACTTCGCTCTCGAGCCTGAGCGAGCTAGACACTGCGACCCAGCCGGCCTACTTCTACGATTCGACAACCCAGCGTATCCACCTGAAACTGTTTAGCAACACCAATACCTCTCTGCTGGTTCAGCGCTAGGGGGTTCGACCCCCATTGGGCAACGTGTACTGCATCCTACCTGCCCCTGAACTCTGTCCAGTACCCTGGGTACATGCACCGTGTATGGGCCTCGAGACGTGCCTGGCGGGTGAGGTTTTTGCTCGCTGCGGGCATGGCGCTGCTGTTGTTTCCGCTGGCTTCGATGGTGCATCCGGCCTGGGCGCTGGTTTCGTTGCTGGGCCTGTTGTACCCCACGCGCTGGGAAGAGTCCCGTGCCCTGGCCGACCTCGACCGACGCTATGGTCTGGCCTACCGCAGCGCGCTGGAGGCTCCGGCCAACCATCCCTGGCGGGGCCAACTGAAGGCCGAATCGGAAGCCAGTTTGCGCGAAGCCAGACCACCGGCTTTGCCCTGGGTGTTTGCCGCCCTCTATCTGGTGCTGGTGGGTGTGGTATGGGTGTTGCCCCCTTTGCGCCTGCCCTTTGTGCAGTCGCCAGTGGTGGCTCCTACCTCGCCTGGCTCGAGTACCACCACTCCTGCTTCGCCGCAAACCAATAGTCCTACCCCCAATCCCACCAATCCGGCCAACCCAGCACAAACCGGACAACCGCCCTTGCAAGGAGATTCTTCCCAAAACCAGCAACCCAATTCGGAGCCGGGGGAAGCAACCAACCCTTCCGAGCAAACACAACCCGGCCAGGCAGGGCAGGATCCGCGGGGCGATGCGCTGGACCCGGGTCAGACAGGGATTGCCGAGGACGCAGCCCGCCCTGGTCAATCAGGCGAAAACGCTCAAGGCCGCGAACAACAAGCGCCCAATCAAAATGGACAAGACCAGTCCCCCCAGAATTCACAAACCGGCCAGAACCAGTCTGGCCCAATGCAACCCAATCAGCCCGGGCAGACACAGAACGGACAACCGCAGACCAATCAGCCCGGTCAAAATACGCAGCCATCGCAACCTGGGCAAGCACAGCCATTGCAACCTGGGCAAGCACAGCCATCGCAACCTGGGCAAGCGCAGCCAACACAACCTGGGCAAGCACAGCCATTGCAACCTGGGCAAGCGCAGCCACCGCAACCTGGGCAAGCGCAGCCAGCGCAAACGGGTCAGCAGCCATCCGAACAAACCCAGTCCAGCCCAGGACAGTCGCCCGGTTCCCAGTCCAACCAGCCGGGGCAGCCTTCCCGGAGCCAACCTGGACAGGCACAGCCACCTCAACCCGGACAGGCTTCACCCAATCAACCTGGACAAGCCCAGCCTTCCACAGACAATCCAGGGCCCAATGCCCAGGGCCAGGGCGGGGGTCGTGGTGGCGAAGGTAGCGATGCTCAGGCGCCAGGCCAGCAGGCCCGCCCACCCCTTAGCCCTCCGAGTACCCAGCGTCCGGCAGGCGAAGCCCCTCTAAGCCGGGGTGAAAACCGGCAGGGAAGACCCCAGCCCCTGCCCAGCCCCTGGCAGTCGGGCCAGCCTCCGCAAAACGTGCAACGCCAGGCCGAGAAGTACCTCGAGTCCGAGCCCCTGCCGCCCGAAGTGCGCGACATTTTGCGGCGCTATTTTGAGTTGCCGCCACCATAAAAAAACCCGCTCGTTCTGGAGCGGGCTTGTTCTGGCAGGACGCTAGAAACGCAGAACGCCCTGACCACCGCCCCAGGTGATGGTCATGGCGCAGCCAGCCAGATCAGGGGTGCTCACAGTGGTGATCTGGGCATCCAATACGGCGGTGTTTGTTCCACCACTCTGAATGATGGGCAGAACCTGGCCCACATTAAGATTGAGGGTACCGCCCGTCAGGTTGCCTACCGTGACTTGACTGCCGCTGCTGGTGAGGGTGAATTGCACATTGCTGGCGGTGGATTGGGCGCTACGCGCAGTAGCTCCGCTGCCATCAGAGACGGTTAGGGTGGCGCTCATAGTGACGTTGATGGGTGAGGGAATGGTGGCTGGGCAGCCTGCGCCAAAGCTTACGCTCGAGATTGCCAGGTTATAAGAAAAACCACTTGGACTGGCGGGTAGATTGAGGTTGGTCAGATCCTCAAAAGTAGCGGTCACGCTGGCGCTGCCGGTGGCCATGCCGGATGGGCCGAGATTGAAGGTGGTCTGCTTACCGGCCAGCTGGAAAGGATTGTCGATGGGCGGGCTGCTGATGAGCCCACAGCCAGCAAAAACCAGAGCCAAAACACTGCCTAGGAGTGCGACACGTTTCATAAAAGAGACCTCCTGTTCTAAATGAACCAACCAAATTCTATACCTGCCTCGAGGACGCGCTTAGTTACATTTGACCCAGAAATGGCCTAAAGACGTTACATCTCTGGTTTCTCGAGGGTGACCTGGGCAAAGGGTGGTTGGTTTATCGCATTGCACTTCCCACGATGAATGCCTTTTCGCTGACCTCAGAACAGGGCTGCCTGCTCACGAAAAGGTATTCGACCCTGCGCTCGGCACCGGGTTCAAAAGGCTTGTGGTGGGTTTTTCAGACCGATTTAAAGCTCTCGAAGGGTTCTTTGCAGTCGTTGCAAACATGGATGGCCTTGCACAAAGTGGGGCCAAAGGTGTTCTTCACCGAGGTGTTGAGTGAGCCGCAGCGCGGGCAGCGGGTGGGGGAGGCCTCGAGCTGTATCAGGGTGCTCTGGGGGTGGGTGGGCTGGGGAGGGGCAATCCCGTACTGGCGCAGGCGTTCCCGGGCCTCGGGGGTGATCCAGTCGGTGCTCCAGGCCGGTGATAGCACGGTTTTGACCTCGACCTCCCCAAAGCCCAGCGAGCGGGTGGTTTGTTCGAGTTGCTCCCGGATCAGATGCAGGGCCGGACAACCCGAGAAGGTGGGGGTCATGGTGATGGTGGCTTTGTTGCCTTCAATCGTCACCCCGCGCACGATCCCCATCTCGACTACGTTGATGACCGGAATTTCGGGGTCGGGAATCTGGGCTAAAGCCTCCCAGACCTGGTTGGTATCGGGCAGACTGGTCATGTTACCAGACTTTGGCCTCGGGCTCCCAGCGCGCGGTGGACTGCATCTCGGCCAGAATGCTCCACAGGTGTTCGGTGTGATAGGCGCGGGAGGTGGGCTGGTAGCCAGGGTTGATGGGCAGTTTGAGGCCGGAGTTTTGCAGGTGTTTGCTGCTGTACTCGAGCCACCGCGCCTGGACGGACGATAAAGCGGGTACGATGCCCTCGGCTACCAGCAGTTCCTCGCCAGGGATGGGCACAAAAAGCTGCTGGGCATAGCCCCACTGCATATCCAGGGCTTGCTGCAATCGCCGGTTGGATTCCTCGGTACCCAGGCCCAGGCGCTCTACCCAGGCGTAGGTATGCTGAAGGTGGAACCGCTCCTCACGCATGATTTTCTGGACGGCGTCCGCGAGAGGCGGGTAGCTGCTGTGCTGGGCGGCCTCGAGCCAGAGGGTTTCGTAGAGGTCGAACAAAAACTGTCGCAGCATGGTGAAGGCCCAGTCGCCCTTGGGCAACTCGACCAGCTCGCAGTTGCGGTACTCGTAGGCATCGCGGAAAAAAGCCAGTTGATCCGGGTCGGAGCCATCGAGCTGCTGGCGCAGACCATACCAGAGCGTGGCATGCCCCAGCTCGTCCTGAACGATGTTGGCCAGGGCGATGTCCTCTTCCAGGATGGGCCCGTGGCCGGTCCATTCGCTATTGCGGTGAGCCAGAATTGTCTCGTCGTCGGCCAGTGCGGTCAGTTTGGCAATCAGGGCTTCACGCACCTCACTCTTCATCTTCCACCCCCCGCCCCACTTTGTGCTTGCTCACGTGAGCGCCAACTGTGGCGTAATACTGCTGCTGCTTGTAGGTTTTGTCCCTGGCTGGGGCAAACCAGCTTTCGATGGTCTCTTGGCTGGGGTCGCTTTTGAAAACCTTATCGGCCGGCACAACCCACCAGGCCAGGGCTTCGGTATCGGTAAAAACTGCCTGGGCTTGCTCGAGGGCTTCCTCTGGCGAGGAGGCTTCCACTTCACCCACATGATCTACAAAAGTCATGGAGCGCTTGTGGCTGGTTTTGCGGAAGACCAGATACAAGCTCGAGGCCAAAGGCTGAGAGCTGGGGGTCCACAAGCCCTCTGCCAGCTCTTCTTTTGTCCGCGAGAAAATATCATCCGCCCGCGCCACCCACATGCTCACTGCCTGGGGCCGGCGGGCGAAAATGTTGCGGGCCGTGAGCAGGGCGTGCTGGGGGTCGGCGGCGTGTACCGAGCCCACTGCCTGATGGGGTTTATTGGGGGTGTCTTGCTTGAAGACTTCCCAGCGGGGCCATTGGGTGTCCATAAAGCTCCTCCGGAGCGCCTCTGTGGGTCTTGGGCGGTTCGTTGTGGGCTAGACTGCTACCGCAGTTTTTTGCTGCTTGGCTGCGTAGGCCTCGAGGGCCTCGCGCACCCAGGCCCCCTCGGAGTGGGCGCGGCGGCGGGCCTCGAGGCGTTCTTTGTTCATGGGGCCGTTGCCGTTCACCACCTGCCAGAACTCGTCCCAGTCGATGGGCCCGTGCAGCCAGTTGCCGGTTTGTGGGTCATAACGCAACGCGGGATCGGGGAGGGTGAGCCCTGCCTCGAGGATTTCCGGGGCGTGTTCGTTGATGAACTCCTGGCGCACGGTGTCGTTGGACTTGGTCTTGATGCCCCAGCGGGTCAGGCTTTCGGTGTTGGGGCTGTCGGCGTCGTGCGGCCCCATCATCATCAAGGCCGGCCACCACCAGCGATTGATGGCATCCTGGGCCATCTGGCGCTGCTTGGGGGTGCCTTTGGCGTAGAGCAGCACCATCTCCTTGCCCTGCTTGTGATGGAAGGTTTCTTCGGCGCAGATGCGCACCATGGCCCGGCTGTAGGGGCCATACGAGCAAGCCGCCAGCATGGTCTGGTTCTTGATGGCAGCCCCGTCGACCAGCCAGCCGATGGTGCCGATGTCGGCCCAGGTGAGGGTGGGGTAGTTGAAGATGGAGGAGTATTTGGCCTTGCCCGACAGCAAGGCCTCCAGCATGGCTTCGCGCGACACGCCCAGGGTCTCGGCGGCGTGGTAGAGGTACTGACCGTGGCCCGCTTCGTCCTGCACCTTGGCAACGAGGATCATCTTGCGTTTGAGGGTGGGTGCGCGGGTGATCCAGGCTCCTTCGGGGAGCATGCCCACCACCTCGGAGTGGGCGTGCTGGGAAATCATGCGAATAAGCTGACGGCGGTATTCCTCCGGCATCCAGTCGCCGGGCTCGATTTTCTCGCCACGGCGGATGCGGGCCTCGAACTCGGCCAGGCGCTCGTTGTAATCGGGATCGCTGGGTACTCCGTACTTTGCAGGCATCTGTCCTCCCAAGAACCAAACTAACGCTCGTTAGTTTTTTACTAGTTTAGCTCGAGGCTTGCAAAATTTCAAAGTGATGTGACCGGGCTTGTTATACTCAAAGCATGGTGAAGCACCGTTTCACCGTCGAGGATTACCACAAGGCCTATGCCGCAGGTGCTTTGGGGCAGGGCCGGGTGGAGCTATTGCATGGTGAGGTTTATCACATGTCGCCGATGGGTTATCGTCATCGCTATTTTGTCAGCGCACTCACCGAGATGCTGGTCAAGACTTTTTCCGAACGCGCCGTGGTTATGCCGCAGTGCTCCCTAATCGTCGCGCCCGACTCTGAGCCGGAGCCCGACCTGATGCTCTTGAAGCCGCCTCTTTCTACTTACAAAGACCGTGACCCCTACCCCCAGGACGTGCTGCTGGTGATTGAGATAAGCGACACCACCCTGGCCCAAGACCGCAGCCTGAAGGTGCCGCTTTACGTCCAGGCGGGCATCCCCGAAATTTGGATTGTGAACCTGCTGGAAGAAAAGCTCGAAGTCTACCGCGCCCCCGACTACCAACCCATCTACTTTGAGAAGGGCACACCGGTCGCGCCGCTGGCCTTTGGGGAAGTTGGGCTCGAGTGGTGGGTGTAGTGATTGGCAGGTGTTAGGGCGGTTCTCAGAAAGAACAGACTCGATTTTTGCCGCTGGATTTAGAAGCAAAGCTCCAGAGAATCGCACAGGTGTTCCCCTAGTGGTCGGCATTCCAACTGGGGGAGCTACGGACGGGACTTGCTATACTCAGAGCATGGTGAAGCACCGTTTCACCGTCGAGGATTACCACAAGGCCTATGCCGCAGGTGCTTTGGGGCAGGGGCGGGTGGAGTTGATCAATGGCGAGGTCTACATTATGGCCCCAATGGGCAACAAGCACCGCCGCTATATCGGCGCCCTGAACTACGAGATTGTGACCAAACTGAAGGACAAAGCCTACATGTTCTGCCAGGTTCCGATCCAGCTCGACGACAAGTCGGAGCCCGAGCCGGACTTCATCCTTACGGTGCCGCCGGCCTCGCGTTACGACGACCGTCCGCCCGGCCCCGCCGACACCCTGCTGATTGTCGAAGTGAGCGACTCCACGCTCATCTACGACCGCACCGTGAAGCTACCGCAGTACATCCGCGCGGGCATCCCCGAAATTTGGATTGTGAACCTGCTGGAAGAAAAGCTGGAAGTCTACCGCGCCCCCGACTACCAACCCATCTACTTTGAGAAGGGCACACCGGTCGCGCCGCTGGCCTTTGGGGAAGTTGGGCTCGAGTGGTGGGTGTAGTTCAGGATGCTCTAACACTTGTTTGCACGACGCTTTCAGTGACAAGTATCTTGAAAACAGGGAGATCTATTGAGCACTAGCGAAATCTCCCCACGGTGGGTACCGTGGGGAGACCCGGAGGAGGCGTGGCGAAGCTTGAGTGGTTGGCACGCTAGCGCGCCTTCTAGAGTGCCCTCAAGTTCGCCGGAGCGTGCAGGTTCCATCTATGAGGGTTTTGTCCTTGAGGCTGGCATCGTAGTTGGCTGCGCCCGTCCAGCCAGCCGGGCCTTGCTTCAGGTCGCAGTAGAGCACTTCCAATCGGCTGGCCTGGTTGCCGCCGATGGCTGCATCTAGCATGACCACCACACTCAGGGTCTGGCGGTCGGGGTAGTAGTTAAAGTTGGCTCCCCTGGCACTTGCCGTGATGGGGCGGGCAGTCACGAAAAACCAGTCGCGGCCCAGGGTGGTGCGGCGCTCGAGCCGGTTGCCCACGGTGAGGGTGAAGCTGTTGCCCTTGGCTATCTGGAGGCCGCGTACCTCCAGCACATAAGTTTCGCCTGGCTTGATGGGCACGCTGCTCTCGGAGGGGCCGCTGGCCCTGGGGGCACAGGCCGCAAAGAGCAGCATACTTCCCAATACCAGGAGACCCAGGGGCGACCGCTTCATGCCCGCTAGCCTAGCACCCGCACTTCTGAGGCCAGGACAAGAAGGCGTTAATGGCCCAATAGGTGAAACTCATCTGACTTTAAGGCGGGTTTTCCGATTGAGCGCGCCTGGCTGCGCCCTCACAGGGCTTGGGAGCGCGAGGGGCTTGTTACTTTGTTAGGGCAACCTTGCGATAGGCTGGGTATGCCATGCCCAAAACCCTGGCATCTGAAGTTCGAGCCCGGGTGGCCTGGCGGATGGAGCTGAAAGCCAGGGACGCCGCGATGGAAGGATAGGTCATGTGTTGAACTATCGGGTTGGTCAGACCTTGCGCCTCGAGTTCTGGAAGTATCCCGCCGATACGCTGCACTACTGGTGGGAGGCCCAGGTGTATGAACTGCGCGAGGAAGGGGTGCTGGTTTATATGCCGCTGGGCTTCGAGTTTCACCATGTGAGCAAAAACCGGACACTTCGGGTGGATCACCAGGCCTATGTGGCCTTTTTTGTAGGGCGCTGGTACTCGGGGGGGCCGGATCTGGACGCCAGTGGAACGGTGCTGGAATACTACTGGAACATTCAGACTCCGCCGCGTTTTGAGCCGGGTCGCATCTGGCAGTACGACCTTGAAATCGATGTTAAGTGTAGCGCCGATCACCGCTGCCAGACCTTCGATCTGGCGGAGTTTGCGTCAAAAGCCTCGCTCTATCCCGGTGAGTGGGTGGAAGAAGCTACTCGGGCCGTGCAGCAGGTCGAGCGACACGTGCGAAGGCGACAGTGGCCGGTGTTGCCGCCAGGGCAGGGTAGGCCCTGGCTAGAACGCATATAGAAAGCTGGGATTGAAGAGAACGCTCGCTACAGCGAGCGCGTGGGCTGCGAGGGTGAGAAGTGCGGTGAGGCCTGCAGAGGCGTATGGCAGGTTGTGTAGAGGCGAACCAAACGAGCCTGTGACCCAGGCTTGTTCCCGCCCTTGACCCCAGGCCCTCGAGCCTTGACAATCTACTGGTATGCGAGGCCTGTCCAAGCGCGTAAAAACCATGAAGCCCTCCTCCACGGTGGCGGTCAATGCCAAAGCCCTCGAGTTGCGCCGTCAGGGTATAGACCTGATTGCCATGACCGCCGGAGAGCCCGATTTCGATACCCCGCAGTTCGTTAAAGATGCCGCAGCCAGGGCCATGGCGGCGGGTAAGACCAAATACGCCCCTCCTGCTGGTATTCCCGAGCTGCGTGAAGCCATCAGTGCCAAGTTCAAGCGCGAAAACGGCCTCGAGATTCCCCCCGACCAGACTGTGGTGACGGTGGGGGGCAAGCAATGCCTGTTCAATCTATTCCAGGCCATCCTCGACCCCGGCGATGAGGTGATCGTGATTGGCCCATACTGGGTCAGCTATCCCGAAATGGCCCGCTTCGCCGAGGGAGTTCCCGTCGAAGTCAATACCGGCCCCGAGTCCGGCTTCATCCCCGACCCCGCCGAGGTCGAGCGCAAAATTACCTCCCGCACCAAAGCCATTGTGCTCAACTCACCCGGCAACCCCACCGGGGCGGTCTACCCCAAAGAGGTGCTGGCAGCCATTGCCGAACTGGCCAATAAACACGACCTCTATATTGTGTCCGACGAGATTTACGAGCACCTCATCTACGAGGGTGAGCACTTCTCGCCGGCCCACGTGGCCCCCGACCGCACCATCACTGTCAACGGGGCGGCTAAAGCGTTTGCCATGACCGGCTGGCGCATTGGGTATGCCGGTGGCCCCAAGGAGGTCATCAAGGGCATTATCGACGTCTCGAGCCAGTCCACCACCAGCCCTGACACCATCGCCCAGTGGGCCATGGTCGAAGCCCTCAACAACGTGCAGGAAGCGCAGAAGTTCATCTCGATGGCGCGGGAGGCTTACCGGGCGCGGCGGAGCATTATTGTCGACGGCCTGAACGCGCTGGGCCTGCCGACACCCAGGGTGAACGGGGCTTTTTATGTGCTTTCCGATGTATCCAAAATTGATCCTGACGAGAACCAGGCTGCCCTCAAACTGCTCAATGAAGCCAGGGTAGCGGTGGTTCCCGGCACCGACTTCGCCGCTCCCCACCACGTGCGCTTCAGCTACGCCACCAGCGAAGAAAACATTCGTAAGGCCCTGGAACGCATCGCTGCTATCCTGTAGCGGCCAGGTGTTACAAAATACATAACGCAAAAGTAACGCCTGGTCTGCTAGGCTTCGGGTACGGTTCGGCTGCCAGCTGTAAACATGTTCCCAGAGCTTTTTCTGCGCAGAAGCACCGGGGAGAAAGGAGGCGCCATGACCGAGGAGTCCCTCCAGGCCCTTATCCAAAAGCACACCCCCGCTTTGATGGCTTTGCCCAATGTGGTGGGCGTGGGGCGCGGAGAGGAGCAGGGCCGGGCGGTCATTGTGGTTCTGGTCAGCCGCAAGCTTCCCCTCGAGGCCCTCAAACCCGAAGAACGGGTGCCCCGGCAACTTGGGGGTGTGCGGGTTCGAGTGCAGGAAATCGGTCTGATCCAGGCCGAGCAGTAGCGGATTACGCTCGGTCGAATAGAGTCTTTAGGCCTTTCAAACCTAAGAATCCCCTGGGCTAATTCCACCCATTCTCGATTGCCAGGGGCCAGTATTTCCATAGCAGGGGTGTAGTATGCAGATCAACGAAACCAAAGCAGTATTGTCCGCCAGCGCGCAAGCCGAGGTGGAGAAAGCGCTTCAAGCCCAACAAGACTTCTTGAAGCCCGAGGCCATGCGGATCAACGTTCGTGGTATGGGGGTGGGGGTCAAGTGGAAGAACGGCCAGCCTACGGGCGAGCCGGCGCTGGTGGTGTTGGTTAGCCAGAAGCTCGAGCGCAATATGCTCAGTCGGGCCGACCTGATTCCGGCCAAGCTGGGCGACATGCAGACCGATGTCCTGGCCGTTGGCGAGGTATTTGCCGGCAATGCCGAGGAGGTGGGTGTGCAAACCCTCACCCGCCGGGTACGTCCAGCGGAGGGCGGCTACAGCGTGGGCCACTTCAAGATTACCGCCGGCACCATGGCCACTGCCGTCTACGACCTTCTGCCGGGTGCTACGGTCAGCCCGCCCGCACACGGCCTGGGGATTCCACCGCGTTTTTATATCCTCAGCAACAACCATGTTCTGGCCAACTCCAACGATGCCAACCTGGGCGACCCCATCCTTCAGCCGGGGGTTTTCGACGGGGGCACCCTGCCGGCCGACCTGATTGCCCGGCTCAGCCGCTTTGTGCCCATTACCTTTGAACCCCCTGTGCCCAGGGCCCAGCACAGAAACCTGGTGGACGCCGCCATTGCCGAGGGGCAGTTCCACGACCTGGATCGGGAAATTTACTGGAACGGCTACGTTCAGGGCTGGCAGCCCCGCGCCCGGACTTCTGTGGGCCAGCGGGTCAAGAAAACCGGGCGCACCACCAACATGACCACCGGGCGCGTCACCGTGGTGGGGGCCACCATCGATGTCAATTTCGGTGGGGGACGGGTAGCCCGCTTTATCGACCAGATCGTGACTACCAACATGTCTGCCCCCGGCGATTCCGGCTCCCTCATTTCGAGCGAGCGAGGCAACCTGGCGGTGGGGCTGCTGTTTGCGGGCTCGAGCCTGGCTACCATTGCCAACCACTTTGAGCATGTGCGCTCCTTGCTGCGAATCGAGGTGGCCGAAGGCATCGGCTAGCAGAGCGCTCTTCGCAAAAGATCAGGCCCTGCAGAGTCGAGATTTTTTTACTCCGCAAAGGATAGTTGCCGCCCGCCGGGCGGCAACGCCTGTAATGGCAAACCTGTCCTTTGGGAGTTCTCTGGCTACCAGGGCCTGGTTTTGTGGCTGGCGTCTTTGTGTTTGCCTGTTACTTCGCGCCCTTCGGGTGCTCTCAAAGACGCCTCTGGTATAGCTGCCTATCTAGCATGACAGACCTGGCCGGCCTGGACTGGCATAGCGACGTGTGCTCGGGGGCCTTTGGTAGCTGTTCAAATCTTCCTGGGAATCAAGCCGAGTTTTGAGTGAAGCACGTTATCGGAGGTTTTAGTACCGCCGCCGGCGTTGGGGTAGCAGCAACAAGGCCACCCCTATCACCACACAGGCATCGGCCAGATTCCAGATGGGGAAATTATCCAGAATAGCCAGCCCGGTGCGGTTAATGTCTATGTAGTCCACCACCCAGCCGTGGCCCAAACGGTCTATGGCGTTGCCAAGGGCGCCTGCTGCAATCAGGGAAAAAGCCATCTGGCCCAGAAGCGAGACCCGGCGGTGATTCAAGCTCAGATAGAGAAGAATTCCAATGCCCACCGCAAGGCTCACCCAGACCAGAACGCGCGCGCCGCCCTGGAAGATGCCAAAAGCGGCGCCGGTGTTTTTGATGAAGGTGGCGTCCACAATCCAGAACAGGTTGGTCAGGTAGATGGCGCCAACTCCAGGGTCGAAGATGCGAGGGCCAACTGCCCATATCACCATCAGCTTGATGGCCTGGTCGGCGACCAGCAGGGCAGGAACCAGCCAGGTGGCGATATTCATACCGCTGGGAAGTCTAGCATGGTCGCGTGAGGGTATGCTATACTTTTGGCCGTTGCCCTGAAACAAGGGGGTTGCCCTCTTGTGCCGGCAGTTAGGAGTCCTGCAATGTCGAAGATATGCGAAATTAGCGGCAAGCGCCCCACGGTGGCCTACAGCATCATTACCCGTGGTAAGGCCAAGCGCGAAGGTGGGGTGGGTAAGAAAATTACCGGCTACACCAAGCACTGGCAAGAACCCAACCTGCGCAAAGTGACCGTAACGGTAGCCGGTCAGCCCATCACCTTCCGGGTAGCCAACAGCCATGCCCACAAAGTCTACGAGCTGGTCGAGCGCTCCAAGGGGATGAAACTCGAGGGCCTCACTGCCAAGCAGATCAAAGCCCGCCTTTTGAGCCTGCTGTAAGCAACAAGGTACAAAGGGACACAGTTCGCTGTGTCCCTCTTTTTACGAGATTGCTTCCAGGGCCCGCCGGGCTGCTTGGCGGTGGTACTCCTCGAGAGGGGAGACGGTCGGGCGCTGGAAGAGGTAGCCCCACCAGATGAAAGCTCTGGCCAGGGGATGCCCGGGATGCCGGGCCACCCACCGGCGCAACGACACGAAGAAGACCAGCAGCAGGTTGTTCTGATATAGCTCCCCCAGGTTCACTGCCTTAACTGAGGAGGTGCTGGGTGGCATAAAATGAACCCATGCCGATCAAGCCCGGCTGGATTTTGCTGGCCCTGGTGACCCTGCTGGTCCTCTGGCAGAGCACCCAGCTTTCCGGCGCCCGCCGGCAGATAGCGGGCTTGCAGTCGGAAGTGGCCAGACTCAAGCAGGACCTGCAAAAAGGCCCCGGTGGCTTTACGCTGCCCTTGCCAGGGGCTTGCCTGCCCCGAACCGACAGCAACCTTCCCGGCGCCCCCCGCGAGTACCGCAAGGGAACCAACCCGGGGTTTGTCTTTACCGGCGACGACGCCTGTGTACCGGTGCGCTTCGGAATGGGGGTGGTCGCGGCTGCCGGGGGTGAGGTGGTCAAGGCCGAGACCGACTACAAAGAGTTGACCCGTGCCGAGTTCGAGGCCCTGCTTCGGGCCGTTGCGAATGGCGCCTCTCCTGAGCAGATGGACAAGCTGCGCGGGCGGGAGGTCTGGATTCGCCATGTCGACGGCCTGACCACGGTGTATGCCCATCTGTCGGGCGTTGCTCCGGGCCTCCGGGTGGGCAGCAGGGTGTTCAAGGGCCAGTGGATTGGCCGGGTGGGTAACAGCGGAACCGAGTCGGCGCTGCGGGGCACGGCTGAGGGTGCCCGGCTGCTGTTCGAGCTGTGGGATGGCGAGCCCGATAAGGATCGGTATTTTGGTCAGGGCCTGACGCCCCAGGCAGTGCGGGCCAGGGGGAAGCTCGAGTTTGGCCTGCCCTGAGGTTTCGTTCGCCCTGGCCCTCAGATTTAGCGGCTCGCTGTGTAATACCAGATTCGGTTAGTTCGTCGTCGAATGGCGGCGAACTAACCCGACTGAAAGGATATGCTTTCTTCGCCGACCGAAGGGAGGGGTGTGCTCTAGGATTCAAAAAGATAGCCTCTGGATTTTTTGGTTTGAATGACTATCTTTTTGAATCCGGTATAAATACCGTTTCGTGCGGCTGTTCGCTCTCGGTCGCTGCTGGATTGTTTGCTGAAACCGCTCCAATCCGGCACGAGGGGGGCTGTCTTGCGGTATCTTGGTGCTCATGCGCCGCGACCTGATGGAAATCTGGAAGTTGCTATGGGTGCGCATCGCGGTTTATGCGGTACTGACCTTCCTCGTTGTGCAGCTTCTGGGGATGGTGTTTGGCGGGGCCCGGGCGGCTTTGGTAACGCTGTTGCTGGCTTTTGTATTTGCCTACATCTTCTCGCCCATCGTGCGGGCCCTCGAGCGCTGGGTGCCCCGTTTTGTGGGGGTGACGCTGGTGTATTCGGGCCTGATTCTGCTGCTGGGGCTGGCCTCCTTTCTGATTGCCGATATGGTGGCGGTGCTGGGGCGCTACACCACCGAGTTGCCCCGGCTGCTGGCCCCTTTGCTGGCCTGGGCCGAGAACCTGCCCTCGCGCATCGGCCAGATCGAGGTGCCCCCGGCCCTCGAGGGGGCCCTGGCGCAGGCCGCCCAGAACCTGCAAACCCTGTTGCAGGGCTTTTTCCAAACCCTGCTGGACGGCCTGCGGGCTCTCCTGGCCCAGGGGGGCAGCCTGGTGGGCTTTCTGGCCGCGCTCCTGGGGGGGGCCTTGCAGTTTTTTGCCGCCCTGATCATCTCCATCTACCTGCTCTACGACCTGCCCAAGATTAGTCAGAGCCTGTTCCAGGCCATCCCCCAGCCCTACCAGCCCCTGGCTGCCGACATCTTCGCCAAGCTCGACCGGGCGGTGGGGGGCTACCTGCGGGGCCAGCTCCAGGTGGCCTTCTGGGTGGGCCTTCTGGTCGGGGTAGGCTTTTGGATTTTCGGGGTGCCGCTGGCTGGCTCGCTAGGGCTTCTGGCCGGGGTATTTAACCTGATTCCCTTTGCTGGGGTGATTATCTCCACGGTGCCAGCGGTGCTGCTGGCCCTTACGGTGGGCTGGCCCCAGGTGCTGGCGGTGCTGGGGGTGGTGGTGGTGGCCAACCAGCTCGAGGCCCACTTGCTGAGTCCGCGCATCCTGGGCCAGAGCACCAGCCTGCACCCGGTGAGCGTGATCGGGGCCATTCTGGTGGGCTCGAGCCTCTACGGCCTGGCTGGGGCGTTGCTGGCGGTGCCCCTGACGGCCTTTTTCAAGGTGATCTACGCCGAGTTTTACCTCAACAGCCGCTTCTACCGCGAGGGGTAGGCCATGCGCGAGACCTTTAGCCTGGCCTGGCAGAACCCCTGGGTGCGCCTGGCAGTGTACCTGGCCCTGGGTCTGCTGCTCGCCTGGCTGCTGGCCGGGGTGGCGGCCAAGGCCCGCATGGCCCTGACCATCGTGGGCCTGTCCTTTATCCTTTCCTACCTGGCCAGCCCGGTGGTGCGCTGGTTCGAAGAGCGCCGCCTGACCCGGGCTTTGGGGGTGGTGGTGGTGTTCGTGGGGGGGTTGTTCTTCCTGGGGCTGGCCACGGTGCTCTTGCTGGGGATGACCAGCCAGTTCAGCCGCTTCCTGGTCAATCTGCCGGCTATTCTGGCTCCCCTCGAGGGCTGGGTGCAACGCTTGCCCGACCGGCTGGGCCAGGTGCCGCTGCCGCCCTTGCTGCGCGAGGCTCTGGTGCAGGCCACCGGCAACCTCGAGCTCTTGCTAGAGGTCTTTACCCAGACCCTCCTTCGGGGGTTGCAAAGCCTCCTGGCCCAGGGCGGGGGCAACCTGCTGAACTTTTTTGCCGCGCTTTTGGGTGGGGCCTTCCAGCTCCTCACGGTGATTACCCTGTCCATCTACCTGCTCTACGACCTGCCCCGCATTGGGGCCCAGCTCTTCACCTTTATCCCCCGGCCCTACCAGCCCCGCGCTGCCGAGCTATTGGAAAAGGCCGACCGGGCCTTCGGCGGCTACGTGCGCGGCACTATTCTGGGTGCGCTGGCCAACGCTGGGCTGGTCACCCTGGCCATGTACCTCTCCTTCGGCCCCTTTCAGGGCTTTAGCGGCGAGGTGCTGACCCAGTCTATGGTTCTGGGTTTTCTGGCCTTCATCTTCAGCTTTGTGCCGGTGATTGGGGTGCTCATCTCGGCGGTGCCGGCCTTGCTGCTGGCCCTGCCTTTGGGCTTGGGGCCTTTACTGGTGGTGGCGCTGGCGTTATGGGTTTGCAACCAACTACAGGGGGTGATCTGGCCCCTGATTATGCGCCAGACCACCAGCCTGCACCCGGTGACCGGCATCTCGGTGGTGCTGGTGGGGGCCTCGCTGTTTGGGGTGCTGGGGGCTTTGCTCAGCGTGCCCATAGCGGCGTTTGTAAAGATTCTGCTGCACGACTACTACCTGCAAAGCCGTTTCTACCGGGAAGGCTAGGGCCAGTGCCCGCCCTCCTGCAGGGCTTGGGTAAACCAGGCCGGAACCTCTGCACCAAAGCGCTGTCGGGCAAACTCCAGGGCAAAAGCCCCATAGTCGCCAGAGCGGATGGCTTGGCGGGCCGTGGCCATCAGGCGGTGCAGGTAGCGCAGGTTGTGCAGCGAGATCAGGCGGGGGGCCAGCAGTTCCTCGGCCCGCACCAGGTGGCAAAGATAGGCCCGGCTATAGTGCTGGCAGGCGTAGCAGTCGCACTCGAGGTCGATGGGCTGGGGGTCCTCGAGGTAGCGCGAGAGCTTAAGGTTGAGCCGCCCCTGGGGCACCAGGGCGTAGCCAAAACGGCCCGTGCGGGTGGGGTAGACGCAGTCGAACATATCCACCCCCAGCCCCACCGAGGCCACCAGGTCCTCGGGGTGGCCCACCCCCATCAGGTAGCGGGGCTTGGCCTCCGGGAAGAGTTCGGTGGAGAGGGCCACCGCCGGGTACATCTTCTCCTTGGGCTCGCCCACTGCCAGCCCTCCGATGGCTAAGCCGGGGGTGTTGAAGCTTCGGGTGGCCAGGGTGCTCTGGCGGCGCAGGGCCAGGTCGGTGCCGCCCTGGGCGATGGCGAAAAGGGCCTGGTCGGGCCGGGTCTTGGCCTTTAGGCAGCGCTCGAGCCAGCGCAGGGTGCGCTCTAGCGAGTCCTTCAGATAGGACGGGCTGGCCGGGTAGGGGGGGCATTCGTCGAAGGCCATGATGATGTCGGCCCCCAGGGCTTCTTGTACCTGGACGCTTTTCTCCGGGCTTAGCTCGAGCAGGTCGCCGTTGAGGTGATTGCGGAAGGCCACTCCCTCTTCGGAGATTTTGCGCAGCTCACCCAGGCTCATCACCTGGAAGCCGCCCGAGTCGGTGAGCCAGGGGCCCGGGTAGGCTGCGAACCGGTGCAGCCCACCCAGGGCCTGCACCCGCTCGGGGCCGGGGCGCAGCAGCAGGTGGTAGGTGTTGGCCAAAATAATCTGCGAGCCAATCTCCACTAGCTCGCGGGGGGTGAGGCCCTTGACGCTGCCCAGGGTGCCCACCGGCATAAAGAGCGGGGTTTCTACCGTGCCGTGGGGTGTCTGAAAAAGCCCGGTGCGGGCCCGGCCCGCTTGGGCAGTGATGGCGAACTCAAACACCAGGGTATTTTCCGGCCAGAAAAGGCCAGGCGCAACCCTAGTTGGCGGTACAGGTACTGGGGGCCTGGCAGCTAAAGGTGCGGGCCTGTTCGATGCTGGGGCCATCGTAGCTGGTCTCGAGGCCCTTGCCCAGAACCTTGAACCCGGCCTCGACCTTGCTTTGGCCGTTGATGCCGGTTTTGAGGCCGGCAGTGCCGTTGTTACCGTTTAGGGTCAGGTTGATGAAGGGGCGGGCCTCGAGGCTGGGCCCGGCCACCCCATAGAACTTGACATCCATCACCAGCCCGGCAAAGGCGTTGCCCGTGCCCTGTACCGGCACCGAATAGTTGAAGGTGGGGTTGAGGGCAAAGCTGGCTGCGAAGGTGTTGTTCCACCCGCCGTTGGTGGTGCGGCTGCGGTTGTAGTCGAGCTCTACATTGGTGGTGAAGGTGGGGGTGATGCCCACCTGCACCGTCACCTTGCCGCCGGCGTTGCTGCTCACCCCGGCAATTAGCTTAGGCTGCAACACCACCACCACCGGCACGCTGCCCACCACAAAGGCCCGCTTGATGCTCCAGGAGGCCAGCTCCTTGTTAAGGCTAAAGGGGCTATAGCTGGCGTTGGCCTGGATGGTAGCGGTGATGCTGGCCTTGAGGGTGCCGCCCATACCCGCCTTGAAAAGCTCCACGCTGCCATTGCTGAACTTGAGGTCGAAGCGGGGCTTGAGGGTCTGTTCGATGAAGCCATTCAGGGTGACGCTGCCCCCGGGTACCCCAGGGATATCGAATTTGACGTTGGTCAGGTTGATGCGCCCGGTGAAGTTTTGCACGCTGACGCCGTCCAGGGCCTGTACCATGGTGGCCTCGCCGATGTTTAGGTCGCTCTCGAGGCTCACGCTGCCCGAGGCGATGGCCTCCTCGAGGGGAACGTCTTCGGTTTTGAGATAGAACTTCCGCACTGCCTGGCCATTGACCTCACCAGTGCCAGCTTGCGTTACCTCGGTAATCCTACGCACCAGTCCTTCAGCCTCATCACTGATTACAATCTGGCCCGCGGCCAGGTCCTTGTCGGTTTGAACGTTCATGTCAGTGGCTGTGACGGAATCCACCTCGTCCTCCAGCAAAACCACCGCGTTGGGTTTCAAATCCAGGTTGTTTTGCGGCGCTGCAGGGCCGCAAGCCACCAGCAGGATGGTGGCCAGGGGTAGCCAGATAAGGGCTTTCATTGGGCCACCGCCTCCATCCAGGTCTCGGCCACATCCCGCAGCTGAGCGGCGCTCAGGTAGGCCTGGGTGTGTCGGTTGAACTCCTCGTTGCTCAGCTTACCCCTGAATAGCTCGCGGTTGGTGGCGGGGGTATCGGTGTACAAAAGGCGGAAGCGCGAGGGCCCCAAAGGCGGCACCACCAGGTAGGTGGCCTGGCCCTGGGCGTTGCGGTCGGTGGCCAGGGGGAGGGTGTGGCGGCCCGCAGGCAACGGCACGTTGCGCTCGAGCACCACCGTGGTTCCATCGCTGTCCATGGTAACCAGGGTCACATAGCCCGGCTGGCTCAGGGTGAAGCTGAAGAACACCCGCTCGCGCAGCCGGTACTTACCCCCTTCGCCCCGGTCGGGGGCAAAGCCACCGATGATGGGTTGCAGGCCCCACTCCCGGCGCTGGTTTTCGCTAATTCCGAGTTGGGGGGCACAGGCCGAAAGGAGGAGTACAAGGGCCAGAAGGGCAGACCTCATCCTTCAAGTCTACTCCGGCTTACCTGAGCCTGTGGGCAAGGGCTGGATTAAGAAGGGCTTTAGGGAAGATACTGTGCGGGATGGAGCGCTACGTTCTGGTGATGCTGGGCGGAGCTTTGGGGGCGGCGCTGCGCTATGGGCTGGGGGCCTGGGTGCAGGCCTGGAGTGGGCCGGGGTTTCCCTGGAGCACCTTACTTATCAACCTGAGCGGCAGTTTTGTGATTGGTATTGTCTTGCGGTTCAACCTCGAGGGGGCCCTGAGCCCCGAGTGGCGGCTTTTCCTGGCGGTAGGGGTGCTGGGGGGGTACACCACCTTTTCCACCTTTAGCTTCGAGACCCTCACCCTGGTGCAGCAGGGCGAGTGGTTGCGGGCCTTGCTGTATGTGGGGGGCAGTGTGCTGTTGGGTTTCTTGCTAGTCTGGGTGGCCTATAGCTGGGCTGGGAGGTGGACGTGAAGCTTCAGGGCGAGGCCAAGCTGGTGCGCATCTTTCTGGGTGAGTCGGACAAGTGGCAGGGGCGGCCTTTGTACGAGGCCATCGTGCTCGAGGCCAAGCGGGCCGGGCTGGCTGGGGCCACGGTTTTCAAGGGTTTTATGGGTTTTGGCGCCCACTCCCGCATCCACACCGCCAAAATCCTGCAACTCTCCGAAGACCTGCCGGTGCTGATCGAGCTGGTGGACAGCGAGGAGAAAATCCAGGCCTTTTTGCCCACCCTCGACCAGATGGTGCGCGAGGGCCTGATCACCCTGGAGAAGGTCGAGGTCATCCAGTACCGCTCGCGCTAGGGTTTTGTGCCCCTGCTTACCGGTGGGCAGGCCGGGGGCGGCTATCCTTCGGGTATGTTTGGCCACTTCTTCAAGCCCAAGACCCACGACGCCCACCGCGTGCCCCCGGGGCAGGTGCTTACCGAGAAGTTCCCGGTGCTGACCTATGGCCCCACCCCCACGCTCAGGCCCGAGGAGGTGCGGCTCGAGGTCAAAGGCCAGGTAGAAGAAGCCCAAACCTTTAGCTGGACCGACCTGATGGCCCTGCCCCAGTCCGGCCTGACCGCCGATTTCCACTGCGTGACCCGCTGGAGCAAGCTGGACGTAGATTGGCGGGGGATTCGCGTGCTGGACCTGATGCAGCAGATTCGACTCAAGCCCCAGGCCAAAGCGGTGCTGGTGCACTGCTACGGCGGCTACACCACCAACCTGGGCCTGGACGACTTCCTGCGCCAAGAGAACCTCCTGGCCCACACCCTTTTTGGCCAGCCCCTGCCCCGCGAGCACGGCGGCCCGCTGCGCCTGGTGGTGCCCCACCTGTACGCCTGGAAGAGCGCCAAATGGGTGCAGGGCATAGAGTTCTTGGACCGGGAGGAGCTGGGCTTCTGGGAGGTCAATGGCTACCACCGCCGGGGCGACCCCTGGAAAGAGGAGCGTTTTAGCGATTAGCGGCCCCTGGGTATACAATGCCCCTGTGGAGTGGCAAACCGGGTTAATCCTGTTGTTGGCCTATGTGTTCGGTGCGGTTCCTGCGGGGGCCTGGGTGGCCCGGTTATATGGGATAGATATCCAGAAGGTGGGCTCGGGCAATACCGGGGCCACCAACGTTTTGCGTACCCTTGGGGCGGGGCCAGCGCTGGCGGTGGCAGCCTTCGATGTGTTCAAGGGGGGCATTGCGGTTTTGCTGGCCCGCCTGTTCAACATCGAGGGGGCCTTGCTGGGCGGCGTGGCGCTGGCAGCGGTGTTGGGCCACAACTACTCGGTTTTCCTGCGTTTTACCGGGGGAAAAGGGGTCGCGACCAGCTTTGGCACCCTGCTCTTCCTCGACCCCCTGGTCGCGCTACTTGCTTTTCCGGTAGGCGTGCTGACCATGTGGCTTACCCGCTTTGTATCGGCTGGTAGCATGATTGGGGGCCTGACTGCCGTGGTTATCACCGTTGCGCTGGGGCGGCCTTTGTGGGAAATCCTGACCCTGCTGGTGCTGGCGGGTCTGATTTTCTGGACACACCGCGAAAACATCAAACGCTTGCAAGCCGGAAACGAGCGTCGTCTGGGAGATAAATCTCCGCCTCCGGAGGCATCCCAAACGACTACCGTTACGCCTTAAAGGTAGCCCCACACAAATTTGCACCAGGGATTCCTGCCCGAGGCGCTTAGACTGGTGCTGTGCAGGGGAGGTCTCTATCAACATAAACGACAGGAAATACAAAGTCTACTTTTGGGGCCTTCTACTGGCCATTCCGGTTCTGGCTCTGATCTGGAGCTTTCGCCCCGAGGAGGGGTTCATTCGCTGGTTGTATCCGGTTTATATGCTGCTGTGTGCGAACTGGGCCTGGCGCTTGTCACGCAGAGCCAGTCTGAGTCGTATCGAGCAAGAGGCCATTGGCGTGACCGCCGGTTTCTTCACCATCAAGCTAAGCTTTTATTTTTTTTGGGGAGACCTCAAGCGCAACTGGGTCGAAATCGAGAGCGTCTACTGGGTGATGGCCTTTGTGATGATTCTGCTGTACATCGTTCTGAACGCCCGAAATGGGCTGGTCTACAGCCTGGCCCTGGCGGTGATAACCCTGAGCCTGGGTTTGCTGCGCCTGGGTGGAGAGGTGGCATCGGGGCAGTACCGGGATGAGTTTTTGGCCTTTGTGAGAAGCGAGGTGCGCTTGTTTGCCATGGGCGGTTTGCTCTATGCCCTGGCCATTGTCAAGGATCAGCTTGCCGACGCCCATCGCCAGGTATTGCAGATGCACACCCTGGCCCGTACCGACCCCCTGACCGGCCTGCCCAATCGCCTGGCTTTGAGCGAGCACCTGGAAAGAGAAGCACACCGGGCGGATGGGCTTTACGTGGTGTTGCTGGACCTGGATCACTTCAAGCAAATCAACGACCGCTACGGCCACACCGTGGGAGATGAGGTGCTAAAGGAAGTAGGCCGACGCCTGCGCTCTTCTCTGCGCAAGGGCGACCTGCTGGGGCGTTGGGGCGGTGAGGAGTTCATGATTGTCATGCGTGGAGAAAGCCAGCACGATGTTCTGGCGGCGGTGGAGCGCCTGCGCGAGGACATCGCTTTCTGGCCCTTCGACCAGGTCGGTGCTGTTTCGGCGAGCTTTGGGGTAGCCGAGGGGCACATTGGCGACAGCATTCACGGTTTGCTGGACCGCGCCGACCGGGCTTTGTACCAGGCCAAACACCTGGGGCGCAACCGGGTCGAGCTCAGTCCGGCGTAGTCGGGCTACCTCGAGGCCACTTCTTCTGGGGTCGGGGTCTGAGGCCCAATCTGGTAGACCGCCCGCCAGGGGCGGAAGTTGGAGTTGAGCACATCGACCGCTACCTTGCCGTCGGGGTGGGTGATGGTGCGGGTGATGCGGGTACGAAGGCCATCTACGGCCCAGTCTACCTGCTTGACCTGACCAGGGCGCAGGTTCCTGTCCACGATGTACTGTGCCGGTGGATGGGGAGTACGGGAGAGGATGGTGGGTTTAGAAACCAAAACCTGCCGTCCGTCGGGAACGCCGTAGAGCCGCACCGTCAGGCTCGAGCGGGTGAAAGCGGTGCGTACAACCAACGGGCCAGGCGTGTCGTTGGTGGCCCTCAGGTTAAGGTAGGGCTGATACACCGCTGCATCGTAGCCCACGATGGGGTCGTACCAGCGCACCCGGTAGGCGTGCTGGTTGCGCTCGAGGATGGGCAGCCCAGCCTGATACAAGGCCCTGAACGCCGTGGTTGAGACCTGGCAGACCCCGCCGCCCACGCCCTTGATGGTGCGTCCACCGGAGATGACCAGGGCCTCCATGAAGCCGTTCTCTGGGCTTATGCTGCCAATGGCATTGTTGAAGTTGAATACCCCTCCTGCGGGCACAATATAGCCATCGAGGTTGCGGGCCGCTGCGTGGACGTTAGCAATGCGCTCGCTGGTCGAACCGCCGTAATAGGTAGTGGCCTCGGCCAGAAGCTGAAGGTCTTCGGCCCTGGGGAGGTCGGCTGAGCGCACCTGTGCGGTTTTGGGAACCACGCTCAGGCCAAACTCGCTCACATCCGGGCGCAGTAGTGCCCGTTCCAGTAGCTTGCGGCTCTCGGGCTGGTTCATCTTCCAGCCATGAACCTCGGGCCGAACCACCAGTTGTCCTTCGCGGCTCAGGGTATAGCGGGCATCCACCGGCAAGCGGTCGTGGCGGGCCATCTGGGTCAGGAGTTTGTCCAGCGCGGCAGTGTTGACCCTGACCTCTTCCTGCACAAGCAGAAGGGAGGCCACCTCGCCCTGACTCAGGGTGCGCTTGTGAACCTGCCCACCCCCGGCCAGCCTGGGTTCGGCATAAACCAGGGTGAGGGGCCGCAGCAACTCATTGGCCTTTCGAGCCACGGGTTCCAGCATGCCGGCCGTCACCTCAGGGGTAATGCTTTTGGGAAAGAACTCGAGTACAGATTGCTCGGGGTGCCGCACATAGCTCTCAATTGCGCTCTGGATGTCCAGCTTCAAACCCGCTTTTTCGGGGGTAACGAGATACTGCCCATCCCTGAGTACCACCCCAGCCTGGACAGGAGCATACTCCAGTGTCCGGGCAATCGCTTGCAGGCGTTTTTCCAGGGCGGCCTGGTCCACGCTGGGCACCAGCGGAACCCTGACCTGACCCAACAAAGCCGACACCCGTTCGAAAAAGCGGTTCCGTCCTACGGCAAAGGCCCGCTCGGCGGTCGCCCTGGCATCGGGCTTCCAGCCCAGCTCGGCTGCGGAGACCTCGAGGGTGTGGTCGCCCGCCTTGAGGGTGAGTCGGGGGGGCACAATGTTCTTGGTAGCGGCCGCAATTCTGGCAGTGGCCTCGTCCAGTGTCAGACCCCCTACCCGAACCCCGGCGGCTTCCACGCCGGCAAACACCCGGTTTTGGTGATAGCGCTCGAATGCAGCCCAGCCCAATACCAGACCCGTGAATACTCCCAAACCGATCAGTAGCCCTCGTTGCATCAGCTTTTGAGTATAGCGGCTGGATGTGGGGAGGATATGAAGGCAATCCCTCAATCGGGATCGAGCGGGCAAGGATTTGGCACCGAAGCTTGAGTGTTGGCGCTAGGTAGGATACCATGCCCTCGTGCTGTTACACGGGCACATTGAGACCATGTCCGAGATGGGCCAGGTGGAGGCTTTATACATCGAGGGCGACCGCATCGCTGATTTGGGCAGCCTGCAGGACCTGGCGGCCCGGTACCCCAGGGCGCCGAGGCGATCCTTCGAACTGATCACTCCTGGCTTGCACGAGGCCCACGCCCATCCGCAGATGTGGGGTCTACAACTCGATAGCCTGGATTTGGAAGGACTTTCCGAACCTCAGGCCGTGGCGCAGAGGGTGGCCGAGAAGGCCCGCACTCTGCCCCCCGGTGCCTGGATTCATGGTGCGGGCTACCTGTTTCGGGCCTACCCCTCCCGTGAACTCTTAGATGCAGCCGCTCCTCATCACCCGGTGTTTTTGCAAAGCCGCGACCGACACTCGGCCTGGGTTAATGGCAAGGCGCTCGAGCTGGCCTTTATCGGGCCCAACACGCCCGACCCCCCAGGGGGTGTGGTGGTGCGAAACGCAGCACAGGAGCCTGCCGGATACCTGCTGGAGAGCGCTCAAGAACTGGTGCAGGCGGTGATGCCCAGGCCCGGTCTGGCCGAACTCGAGCGTGGCCTGCAGGATCTGGCTCGCCGGGGTTATACCGCCGTTCACCACATGGGCTGGTGCCACTACAGCCTGGCGGAACAACTGGCAGCCTCAAGCAGGCTTCCAGTACGGCTGTGGTGGGCTCTGGATCGTAGCCACTGGCGCGAGACCTGGCCCGGCTGGCGCGGCGATCGACTCGAGCTCGCAGCAGTCAAGTTCTTTGCCGATGGGGCCCTGGGCAGCCGAACGGCCTGGATGATAGAGCCCTATCCCGATGGCTCCCATGGCCTGGTGCTCGACACCCTCGAGCTTATCGAGAACGAGGGCACTGCCGCCCTGAAGGCAGGCTTTGGCCTGGTCGTGCACGCCATCGGCACCCAGGCGGTGCGGGGAGTGCTGGGCGTTTTCCACCGGCTAGCCGAGGCGAAACTGCCCCGCAACTTTCGCCTCGAGCACGTCCAGCACGTTCGCGATGCCGACCTGCCGCAGTTTGCCGGCTTGAACCTGGCCCTTTCCCTTCAGCCCATGCACCTGCTGGGCGATGCCGAGCTGGTGCGTTTTCACCTGAAGGGCTACGAGCACGAGGCCTTCCGCCTGCGCGACCTCTGGAATACCGGCCTGCCGGTGGCCTTTGGCTCCGACGCCCCGGTGATGAAACCCTTGTTCGAGCTAAACCTGCAGGCGGCTACCCACCACTCTTTGAACCCGGCGCAGAACCTGACCCCGGCCGAAGTTTTGTGGGCCCATACCAGGGGAGCTGCGCTGGCCGCCGGCTGGCACCAGCACGGTCAGATTCGCCCGGAGGCCCCCGCCGACCTGACCCTGTGGGAAAAGGGTCTCCCGGTGGGGCGGGTTTTTGCCGGGAGGCTCGAGGTTTAGCGATGCGGGCACTGGGTATAGACGGCGGAGCCAGCAGCACCAAGTGGGTGGTGTTGGACGGGGCGGGCCAGGTGGTGGCCCAGGGGCGTGCGGCGCCCATCATCGGGCATTTGTTCAACGAGGATATGCGCGTGCAGGTGTGGGCCGCGCTGGACTTACTCCTATCGGAGACCCGAGCCTACACCCCGGAGGTGGTGGTGGCGGGTATCACGGGCCTGGACGCAGACACCAGAGAAGCCCAGCAGATGGGTGAGTACATCGGGCAGGGGCTGGGGCTTTCGCCAGGGCGGGTATGGGTGTTCAACGATATGGATCTGGCCTACCGGGCCTACTTTGCCCCGGGAGAGGGGATTGTCCTCTATGCCGGCACAGGTTCGGTAGCCTACCATGTAGCCCAGGATGGCACCGTTTACCGGGCAGGAGGCCACGGCTATCTGATTGGCGATGAGGGGGCCGGTTTCTGGATAGGCAGAACTGCGTTGCGCCACCTGATGCGCTGGCACGATTCAGGGTTGGAAACAGCTTCGTACCCACTGGCCCAGCGCCTGTATGGAGTGCTGGGGGGCCGCGACTGGCCGCGCATCCGTGAGTATGTGTATGGGGGCGGGCGGCAGGCTGTGGCGGCTTTGGCCCCCGCGGTGGGTCGGGCTGCCGAAGATGGAGATGAGACCGCAACCCAAATTCTGCTCCAGGCGGGGCGTGAGCTGGCCGATCTGGCCCTGACCTTGCGTCATCGCCTGGGGCCGCTGCCTGTGGTGCTGTGTGGGGGTGCTTTGCAGGTGAGCCCGCTCATTGAGCAGGGGGCCAGAGAACTGATTGAGCTTATGGTTCAATATGCCTCAAGCGCCGAGGCGGCAGCCCGTATGGCACTGGAGATGCTTTTGTCTGGAGGAAAATAACTGACAATGGCCAGTTGTGCGGCTGTGGCTTGTGATGGAGCATTATGAGCAGAACTCCCCTGACTACCGAGCAGATTAGCGAAGCCTACCACGACCTCGAGACCCGCTCTGCCTCGCAGATTGTGCAAGCTCTGGTGGATGATCAGCTATATGCCATTCAGGCTGCACAGAAAGCGATACCCCAGATTGCCAGAGCGGCCGAACTTGCCGCTCTGCGGATGCGAAAGGGTGGACGCTTGATCTATGCGGGGGCCGGAACCAGTGGGCGACTGGGACAGCTCGACGCCTCCGAGCTGCCACCAACCTTTTCCTGGCCGAGCGAGCGCGCTGTGGCCTGTATTGCTGGGGGTCGGACTGCCCTGTGGCAAGCAGTAGAAGGCGCCGAAGACGACTTTGGAGCCGGCAGACGGGATGTTCTGGCCTTGCACCCCAGCTCTTCAGATGTAATCCTCGGTATTGCGGCCTCGGGTACCACCCCATACCCACTGGGGGCGCTGGCGGTAGCCCGAGAAATAGGCGCGCTGAGCATAGGCATTGCCAACAACCCGGATACCCCTCTGGTGTTGCAAAGCGAGGTGGGCATCGTACTGGACACAGGCCCTGAGGTAATTTCTGGCTCTACCCGTCTGAAGGCCGGTACCGCTCAGAAGATTGCCCTCAATGCCTTCTCCAGCACAATCATGGTGCTTTTGGGCAAGGTTTATGGCAACCTTATGGTGGATTTACAGGCCACCAATGCCAAGCTGGTGGCGCGGGCGGTTCGCCTCACGGTGGCTGCTGCTGGGGTTTCGGAGGTCGAGGCCAGGGAAGCCCTGGAAGCCTGTGGCTATAGTGTCAAGACAGCTATTGTCATGCTCAAAAAGGGTCTGAGCGCAGACGCAGCGCAGGCTTTGCTAAATGCGGTAGATGGAAACGTGCGGCGGGCCCTGGAACAGTAAAACTCAATGATGCCGGTCTTTCGACAAAAAACCTTCCAGAGCCTGCCCGGCATTCCGCACATGAGTCCGCATGGCAATCTCTGCCGCCTGTGGGTTCTGATCTTGAACGGCCTGCAAGATGGCCTCATGTTCAGCTCTCGACTTCGGTAAGCGCCCCGGAATGGCTGCTGAGCTGTTGATGAGCAAGCGAATTTGGCCGTCTATGGTTTCAGCCGTGGCCAGCAAGCGTTTGCTGCCCGAGGCCTCCCAGAGCGAACGGTGGAATTCCAGGTCCAGGTCACCATATGTATCAATATCGCCTTTCTCGGCAGCTTCGCGTTGTTTGCTGAGCAGCTTCTCGAGCTTTTTTTGCAGATTCTTGCCTTTTTTTTCGACGGCGAGCCGGGCTGCCAACCCCTCCAGTACCTCGCGCAGGCTGTAGATTTCCCGCACGTCCTCTAGGGTGGGTTCCAGTACAAAATAGCCCCGGTGGGGCACTGCCACCACCAGCCCCTCACGCTCGAGGGCGCTCAGGGCCTCCTTGACCGGGGTTGGGGAGAGTCCCAGGTCTTCGGCCAGCACCCGTACGACCAATTTCTGCCCGGGAGGGATTTGGCGTCCCAGAATAGCCTGCCGCAAAGCCTTGTAGGCTTCGCGGTTCAGGGTAGTGCGTGTCAGAGTCATATTTGACAGTAAGTGTAACACATTGACCATAAAAGATTTTAGATATAAAATCTGCTGCAAACCAAAGGAGGATCTAAGTGGCGCATAGAGCCTTAGCTCACAAAAGCACCGATGATGTAGCCGTGGCCGTGGCCGATCTTAAGGCCGGCGAGGAGCTCGTTGTTCACAGCCTCGAGGGCGGCAAGCCCCATAAGGTCAAGCTGCTGGAGGACATTCCCCTGGGGCACAAGGTGGCCCTCAAAGACCTCTCCTCCGGACATGTGGTGATCGAGTACGGCGAGCCGGTGGGCCGGATGACCCAGGCCATCCGAAAGGGTGGGTATGTGCACGTACACAACCTGCGCACCCTGCGCTGGAACTATGGCCAGCCCAAAAAACCAAAAGCGGCAAAGAAAGGGGGCGAGTAATGGCTCGCAAGAGCGCTGCCAGAACCCTTCCATTAACGGGCTACCGTCGCCCCAACGGGCGAGTGGGGGTACGCAACCATGTGCTGGTGCTGCCGGTGGACGACCTCTCCAACGCCGCCGCCGAGGGGGTGGCCCGGCTCATCAACGGGGCCATTGCCCTGCCCCACCCCTACGGCCGTTTGCAGTTTGGTGAGGACTTGGAGCTCACCTTCCGTACCCTGTCGGGCCACGGGGCCAACCCCAACGTGTACGGGGCGGTGGTCATCGGCATCGAGCCCAAATGGACCGAGCGGGTGGCCTCGGCTATCGCCCAGACCGGCAAGCCGGTGGAGACCTTCTCCATCGAGCGCCACGGCGACCTCAACGTGATCAATATGGCTTCGCGGGCTGCCTACCGGATGGTGCAGGAAGCCTCTGAGCTCAAGCGGGAGCCCATCGAAGTATCGGAGCTGGTGCTTTCCATCAAGTGCGGCGAATCGGACCCCACGCTGGGCCTGGCTGGCAATAAGGCCCAGGGCCGGGCAGTGGACCGGCTGGTGGATATGGGGGCCTCGGTCATCTTTGGCGAGACCTCCGAGCTCACTGGGGGTGAACACCTGATTGCCAACCGCTGTGCTACCCCGGCCCTCAAGCGCCGGTTTATGCAGATCTACAACGATTACATCCGCATGATCGAGGCCCAGGGGGTTGACCTGTTGGGTTCCCAGCCCACCGAGGGCAATATCCGCGGGGGTCTTTCGACCATCGAGGAAAAGGCCCTGGGCAATATCCAGAAGACTGGTAGCCGCCCAGTGAACGCGGTGCTGAACTACGCCGAGCCGGTGCGTCCCGGCCAGGGGCTGGTTTTCATGAACAGCTCCTCTGCCGGGGCCGAGCAGGTCACCCTGTGCGCGGCGGCAAGCAGCGTGCTGCACTTTTTCACCACCGGGCAGGGCAACGTGGTGGGGCACCCCATCATGCCGGTCATCAAGGTCTCGCCCAACCCCATTACCTGCAGCACCATGAGCGAGCACATCGACGTCAAGCTGCCGGATCTGCTGGTGGGCGAGATTGGCCTCGAGCAGGCCGCCGACCGGATCATGGAAACTTTCGTGCGCACCGCCAACGGGCGCTTGACCGCAGCCGAGCTGTTGCGGCACAACGAGTTCGTGATTACCAAGCTGTACCCCAGTGCCTAGGGTCGAAAACCCGATCTTGCCTTCAACTTTGAGCCATGATTATCGTTTGTGAGTTCATCAGCCCCAGCGGGTTGCAGCGCCTCCGGCAGGCGGGGGTGGAGGTCTACTACGACCCCCATCTCTGGCAAGACCGTGCGGCGCTGAAGGCCAGGCTAGCGAACGCAACCGCGCTGGTGGTGCGAAACCAGACCCTGGTCAATGCAGATCTGCTGGCTTCCGCGCCTCACCTGAAGGTGGTAGGGCGGCTGGGGGTGGGTCTGGATAACATTGTCCAGCCCGACCTCAAAACCTTTGGTGTAGAGCTGTACTTTGCCCGTGGCATCAACGCCAATGCGGTAGCCGAGTACGTGCTGGCAGCCATGCTGCATATGGCCCGCAACATTGCTGGTGGTGCAGCCCACGTGGCCCAGGGTGGCTGGAACCGTGCGGCCTTTGGCGGCTTCGAGCTGTCGGGCAAGACTTTGGGGCTGGTGGGCCTGGGAGAGGTGGGGCTGCGGGTGGCTAGGCGGGCTCGAGCCTTCGGTATGCAGGTGGTCGCCTCCGACCCCATGCGCCTGCCCTGGGAGAGCGCGGTCGAAGACCTGGAGGTTCGCCTGGTCTCCACGCCTGAAGTGCTGCGTTCGGCCCAATTCCTTTCGCTGCACGCACCCCTGACGCCCGATACCAGAGAGTTGATCCGGGCCGAAACGCTTGCAGCCATGCCCAGGGGGAGTTTCCTGGTGAATACGGCCAGGGGTGAGCTCATCCACCAGGCCGACCTGGTTGCAGCCCTGCGCTCAGGGCACCTGGCGGGGGCAGTGCTGGATGTGGTAGATCCGGAGCCGCTACCCGCCGAGCATCCACTGCGGGGTGTGGATAACCTGTGGATAACTCCCCACGTGGCCGGTCTGACCGCTGAGGCCCAGGAAGCAGTGGGCCTGCGGGTGGCCGAGGGGGTTTTGAACATCCTGGGGGTGGCATGAGGGTTCCCTACGCCGAACTCAAGCGGGTGGTCTCGAGCCACTTCCATCACCTGGGGTTGGCCCTCGACCACGCCGACGAGTTTGCCGAGGTGATCCTCGAGGCCGAAATCGAAGGCAATGTGGGGCATGGTCTGAACCGTATTGCTCAGTACACCAGCCAACTTCAGGCGGGTGGCCTGAACGCCAGGCCTCAGATGCGCCTGGAACGGACCAGACCTGGCGTCGCTATCCTGCATGCAGATGGCGCCCCGGGGCCGGTGGCCGGACTTTTTGCGGTGCGGGTCCTGGTTCAGATGGCCAGGGAACAAGGGAGCGCAACGCTGGCCGTGCGCGGAGCCGGGCATTCCGGGGTCTTGTCGGCCTATGTGGGCCGGCTGGCCCAACAGGAGTTAGTGGGCCTGGCCTTCGCCAACACCCCGCCCGCCATTGCGCCAGGGCCCGTGCTGGGTACCAATCCAATTGCCCTGGCGGCGCCTGCCCATCCCCAACCGATTATCGTAGACACCTCCATCTCGGTGGTGGCCAGAGGCAAGATCATTGCCGCGGCTAAAAAAGGCGACCCCATCCCGGTGGGCTGGGCGCTCGACAAAGAGGGCCTTCCGACCACCGATGCCAAAGCTGCTCTGGAAGGTTCACTGCTTCCGGTGGGGGAGGGAAAGGGTTTTGCGCTGGCTGTGCTGGTCGAAATCCTGGCGGGGGCCCTTGCGGGGGATGTT
>FWPV01001324.1_pt1 | contig 45651 bp, 38 predicted proteins | sample 2228371 | NCBI WGS metagenome assembly FWPV01 (sample SAMEA103939776, study PRJEB20133) | metagenome
CCCTGCACCGATCCTGCCTTGGAGTACATACAAGCCTCCTGAGGCATCCTCGATCTTGACCGGACCTTGAGGCTCTTCATACGAAAGCCCATATTCGATCAGCAACCTTCCAAGCCGCTCACAGTCCATGGCTGTACTGCAGACAAGGAACACCTTTTCCCCTTGTTCGATCCACTGCCTCATCACACCGAACTCAGAAGCAAGACTATGAGGTCGTGGACTGGGTCCACCCCTTATGCGGTCAACTGCCTTTGGAACCGATAGGCTGATATCGGTGTCCAGCTTGTGGTCTCCGCACGTATCCCCAGATATCTGATAAAGGGACGTCCCAGGGACTTCGTGAAACGTGACAGTGGCGATCGGCTCTATGAGCTGCCGTACCTCATCTGGCGAACAATAAAGCTCTTGGGCCGCTGGGATGATATATCCCTTGCATGCAGCATCTTCCACTGACTGTGCATGCTCCTTCCATGATGAGTCGAGCCCTTCCCTGAGGGTGATGGGGTCTGCTGCCAGGATCACAATGTCCTCGGGCAGGTAATCGAAGATCGTCGCACGTTCGGAGGATAGATACGGTAGAAAGAGAGCCTGGTCCTGAAAGAGTTGTCCACTCCTCAGTCTTTCAACAAGATGCCGAAGCCTCTGAGGCGGGGCATCGACCTCAAAGGCCCTTTCCCTGATCTTTTCTTCAGTCGTTTCTTCCTTGTATGCATCCGACGGCACCATAACCACCTGACATATATGTGCCTCGGGAACCCTTTTGATGGACCGTTGCGTCTCTGGGTCGAACATGCGTATGGTGTCTATGAGGTCACCGATAAACTCGACCCGAAATGGGTAAGGCGCGGTGAGTGGGTAGACGTCAATGAGCCCACCGCGTACTGCAAACTCTCCTATGTTCTCTACTAACGGAGAAGATCTATACCCCAGCCGTATAAGCAGTTGCACAAGTCCTTCTCTGTCCTGTACTGCTCCTTCTTTCAATTCATGTAGGTGCTCGCGTAGGACCTTTGGCGAAATTACACGTTCAAGTACGGAAGAGAGTGAAGCAATGACTACGACAGGTCGAGGCAATTGACAGAGCGTAAGCAACCCTTGGAGTCTCTCCATGCAAGCCTGAGTAGGAACCCGCTGACCAGCAAGGAGCCGGGGAAGTGCCCGCGGGAGCACGAGAACCTCTTTTGCGTAGCTTTGTTCTCCTTTATGAGGAAAAGAGACGTGCGTGCAAAAAAATTCAACCTCCTCAGCCCATACATCACAGATCGCTTCGTCCGAAGCAATACACAGGATCGACCTGGGGTCGTTCTGAGCGAGGATCGCCGTCATAAGTGAGCGGGCAGATCCGCTCACACCCCGGACGTGCATATTCCCTTTGAGTCCGGAAAAAGAGGATATCAACTCAGTGGAGAAGTTCTTTACCATCCCTGATAAAGGCGGTGTGCAAGCTCCTTGGGAAGCCCTGCAGCGAGGATCTTCTGAGCGCATGTCGCTACATCGTACGCAGTTCTGAACAATTCAATCTTCTGTGCATCGCTGTCATAGATAGCAAATGCTGCCCGAGGATCTTGATCCCTCGGTTGGCCCACACTACCTGGGTTGACGAGCGCACATTCGCCTTCCTTTAGGTACAGCACGCGCTCTGCTACTGTGCTCCAGACCCCATCGGGTCTCATCGTAAAGGCCTCTTGACAGTGCGTGTGGCCAAAAAAAAGTACGTGGATCGGCGGATTGGCAGCAGACATCAGTGAAAAATTCTGCTCGACATCCCAGTCAGAAAGGATGTAGTGGTCTCTGTTGAGCAGAGAGCCGTGTACCAGTTCTATCCCTGGTGCAAGCCTTCGTCGTTCAGGTTGTTCCCTGAGATACTGCTTGTGTTCATCATTGAGGACCGTCCTTGTCCACACAACGGCCTTTCTTGCAATTGGATTGAAATCGATAGGATCTTCGAGGCCTGCAGCTACCGCATCGTGATTTCCCATCAACGATGGAATAGTACGCTCCATAAGTAGGTCAATACACTCGTTCGGGTTAGGATTGTATCCAACAACATCTCCTAAAGAGACAATACTATCCACACCGACCCGATCGATTTCCTTTAGTACGGCCTCAAAGGCCTCAAGATTGGCATGGACATCCGATATGATGGCAACACGCACAAGGTCGTCCTTACGACAATAAGAAGGTTGCAGTAGATTGCGAACAATAGATTATACGCTTACTGGCCTAGGAAACAAAGAACACGGGGATGGCTGGGAGGAGCCACGTCGTCCCCTGATAGAGCAACGACCCAGGTCTCTGGGAGGGTATGGGAGGCGGTCTCTCCGCAGACACGATCGGGTCGTACGGTAAGCATCCGTACACCTTGGCAATGAGCCCTTTCGGGTGAGCGCCCTTTCTTGCCGGCCATTAAAAGAGCGACTATAATGCCTTGCGCATTCAACAAAGAGTGAGTGAGGAGGAAAGCGCTCGTATGAAGATTATCTACCACCCACGGTACTGCGAGATCTACTCGCTGGATCCTGCATCAGAGCCAGGAAGGATAGAGAGTATAAGGGATGCCCTCGCTGGCTCTTTTGAATTTGTAGAGCCTACTCCTGCCTCGGAGCAGGATCTCCTGCTCGCTCATAGCCCAGCACACATTGCCTCGATCAAGAAAGACCGACACCTTTTTGAAATAGCTACCCTCGCTGTTGGAGGTGCGATATGTGCTGCAACTCTTGCCTTTGAGGATGAACCATCGTTTGGGCTTATCAGGCCACCTGGGCACCATGCAAGCCCTGACTCCTGCTGGGGCTTCTGCTATTTCAACAACCTTGCTATCTCTGTGCTCAAGCTCATGAACGAGAAAGCGATTCGACGCGCGGCACTACTCGATATTGACCTGCACTTCGGTGATGGAACAGAAAACATCTTTTGCCGCACCAAAGACGTTGTATACCTACACCCTGAGGAATTCACTCCACAGGCTTTTCTTAGGCGAACCAAAGACCTCTTAGAAGAAGCTGGCCCTCGGGATATACTGGCGGTCTCGGCAGGCTTTGATCGTGGAAAGGCAGACTGGGGCGACCTCCTCGATGAAGCAGATTACCGGACGCTTGGCCAGATTGCTGCAGCATATGCGGTCCGGTATACCAATGGACGCCGGTATGCGGTGTTGGAAGGCGGGTACAACCATGCGGTATTGGGAAGGCACGCACGGGCATTCGTCGAAGGATTTGAAGGGAAGGGAATAGAGCCGTGAATATTAGAAAGGAATGGCTGGCGCCCTGTGGGCTGTATTGCGGCGTCTGCGGCGTGCTCATCGCACACCGAGACAACAATCAGAAATTCAAAGAGCGGCTAAGCACTGTCTACGGTACGCAGCCAGAGGACATACAATGCAACGGTTGCCTCTCGGACACACCTTTTCTGTACTGCAGGGTATGTCCGATCAAGTCCTGCACCCAGGAAAAGCAACTTGAGGGGTGCCATCAATGCAATTCCTTTCCTTGTGCACATATAGAGAACTTTCCATTGCCAGTAGGAAAAAAGGTCATGCTGCGGGCAATTCCGCAGTGGAGGGCGTGGGGAACTGAGAAATGGATAGAAGAAGAGGAAAAACGTTATCACTGCCCTCACTGCGACTATACTCTTTTCAGAGGTGCCAAACGTTGCAGGAGTTGTGGCCAACCCGTTGATCAGGACTGAAGGGCACCATGGCCTACGGTCTGGCGCCTCCATGACCTTTCAATCAGATTCATGCCAGGAGCTGTGCTACATTTCCGAAATAGACACACGCTATGACCTACAACGTTCGACGTGGATACTACAGGCCTGCTACCACCACATCCCGGAGCATCAGCAAGAAGCTACGCTATACCAGATGCTGCTGTAAGCAATAGAAGCCATTGACCGATGCCACCTGACCTCTCACGCGGATCTGCCGTACCGTGCGCTACAGGAACCCACCATGTCGTTGGGCTTGGGCAATGTTCGATTGACTACCTTTGCACGGTAGATGCATATCCGCTGGTGGATACCAAGTGTGAATTTCAAGACTTCAGTATCCAAGGTGGTGGACCTGTAGCAACTGCACTCGTTGTCCTGGCCCGATGGGGGTTTACTGCAGACTTTATCGGCCTGATCTCTGACGATTTATTCGGTACAGCAATCCGAGAAAGCCTCGAACGCGAGGGAGTCACTACCTCAGCTACTGTGGTACATAGAGGAGGCCGCTCTCAGTTCGCGTTTATATGCATCGAAAGGGGCACGGCAAAACGAACGGTATTTTGGTCCAGACCAGATTGCGGAACTATACGACCCGAAGAGGTCCCCCTGTCGCGTATAGCTCAAGCTGACGTCCTCCATTTGGATGGGCTCTTTGTAGAAGCATCGATCGCCGCTGCCCACTACGCCCGAGAACGTGGAATCCCGGTGGTCCTGGATGCCGGGAGCCTTCGTCCTGGAATGCTTGACGTGGTACGGCTCACAGACCACCTCATCGCAGCCCAGCGATTTGCCGATGAATACGGACAAGGGTCCCCGTATGATGTGACACTTATGCGGCTAAAGGAACTCGGTCCAAGGATAGTTGTCGTGACACTCGGGGAGATGGGCAGTATCGGCCTTTGGGATGACGTGGTTTTCCATTTTCCTGCCCTGCGCGTCCAGGCACGAGATACTACCGGCGCAGGAGACGTCTTCCATGGCGCATACATCTATGGCCTCATGCAGGGATGGGACATCCCGCACTGTCTTCGGCTCGCAACGGTCGCAGCAGGGCTTTCGTGCCGGGCCATTGGTGGAAGGCCTGGGATACCTTCTCTTCAAGAGGCATTGCTGCATGTTGAGGCCCTACCACCATCCCTCCCATGGGAAATTGCAAAAGAACACCTTGGGGCCACCGGGAAGGAGAGAGGATGAACAATACGAGCGATGTCCCATCATTGGCAATCTCGAGTATATGGAGATCTTCGAATCTCCGAGACGGACCTAGCCTGCTGAGCGCACTGGAGCAAACTGGTCTTGGTGCGATCGAGCTGGAATACCGAATCACAGAGGAGACCTTTTACCAGATGCTCCCCATGTTGAAAAAAGGCAGGCTCCAGGTCCGGAGCATGCACAACTATTGCCCCCTTCCGGATATCCTTCCCATCGACAAGGCAAGTGGAGATGCATTCCCACTGAGTTCGCCTGACCCTGACGTGAGAAGACTGGCCCTGCGATACACGATGAAGACCATAGAACATGCCGCTGAACTTGGTGCCAGGGCAGTAGTGCTGCACCTGGGTAGGGTAGAGATAGAAGAACCCATGGAGGCACTCAAACGGATGTATCGAGAAGGGCAACAGTCATCTGAGGAATATCACGACCTGCTTAGCTCTTTTTTTAAAGAAAGACGTCAATGCCGGCAGATCTATCTGGATATGGTAAAGAAGAACCTCGATGCCCTGCTTCGCCGGGCAGACCAACTCGGTGTGTACCTTGGGCTGGAAAATCGGTACTATGTGCGCGAAATCCCTACCCTGGAAGAGATGAACCTTCTCCTTGTTGAATTCTCAGGAGCGCCAATCGTCTATTGGCATGACGTAGGCCACGCAGCCGTACAGGAGAACCTCGGGATCCAGACGCAACAAGCGTGGCTCGATGCGTATGGAGGCTCCCTGATAGGAATTCACCTCCACGACGCTATCGGATACGATGATCATCTTGCCCCGCTACAGGGTGAGGTATGCTTTGATCCGATCCTCAGGATCCTCAATGACTCGACGATCATGACATTGGAACTCAAACCAGAGGTGCCACTCGAGGCGATCCACAAAGGAGTCGACTACCTGACTAGCAAACTAAAGACCACGTGATCGCTCCATGGTGATCACCTATTCCTCGGGCAGGGCTCATGAACACACTACCCATCATGCTATCTCTGAAAGGAAGTAAAGGAGGGACATCGCTATGGCCGTTGCAAGAGTAACAGAAGTTATTGGAATATCACCACTTGGCTGGAAGGAGGCATTGGACGAAGCCCTCAACAGAGCTAACAGAACCTTGCGGAACATAACCCGTGTAGAGGTCCTTCGACAAGAGGCCACTATCGAGAATGGAAAGATAAAAGACTACCTGGTGACCTGCAATATAACCTTTATCCTCGAGAAGTGATCAGACAAGAAAGGGATGAGCACATGATCGCTGCAACAAGATTCGGCCCACGAAAGGATGTGGCAGCCGTCATACTGGCTGCGGGAAAGGGTACCCGCATGCGGTCAGACCTTGTCAAAGTGCTGCATCCGCTCGCAGGAAGGCCCATGCTGGCCTATGTGCTCGACCTTGCTCACTCTTTTCGGCCACAGCGGCTCGCCGTTGTCATAGGGCATCAGGCTGAGGCGGTCAGGGACGCATTCCAGAACAACGCTCCCACGTGGACATGGGTGGTCCAAAAGGAGCAAAAAGGCACAGCCCATGCCGTATCCACTGCTGGGAGGGCCTTCAAAGGCTTCAAGGGCACGCTCCTTATCCTCTATGGTGATGTCCCTCTGCTCAGGCGTGCTACTGTTAAAAACCTCCTCAATACGCATTGGAGGACACAGGCGCTTATTAGTATCCTTACAGCGACTGTGAAGGATCCTACTGGCTACGGCAGGATCGTGCGGGGACCGGACAATGGAATCAGAGGCATTGTCGAAGAAACCGATGCCTCTCCTTCGGAGCGTTCCATTTGCGAGATCAACACCGGGATTTACTGTATGGAGCTACCGTTTCTTTTTCAGGTGCTTCCCAAGATCCGTCCCGACAATGCACAAGGTGAATACTACCTTACCGATGTAGTTGCCTACTGTGCAGACAAAGGTGTTCGGATTGGCTGGCACGAGACACAGGAGCCTGAACGAGCACTTGGAATCAACACGAGAAAAGATCTCGCGTTCGCAGAAGCAACCCTTCGAGCTGATATCTGTGAACGATGGATGCTCGCCGGGGTGACGATTGTCGACCCATCCTGTACTTCTATAGACTTTAGCGTGCGCATCGGCAAGGACACTCGGATTGGGCCTTGCTGTCAAATCCTTGGTAGGACGTCGATCGGCCGTGCATGTAGCATCGCACCTCACTGCTGCCTCATTGACGCAACCGTCGGCGATCGCGTCACAGTGGGCGCATCCTCGGTGTTAGAGCGGACTCACATAGGAGCAGGGGCAGTCATTGAACCGTTGACCTACGTGGTTAGCGATGCACGTCGAGCACGGCTCAAGGGATAGGGCCTTTAGAGCTGGTATCAAACACAATATCCCGTCAAAGGAGATACGCACGTGTGCGGCATTGTAGGCTACATCGGAAAACGAGCGACCGCCAAACTACTGCTCGCAGGATTGCAAAAACTCGAATACCGAGGATATGACTCAGCAGGTATTGCCGTGATCGAAGAGGACGGTTCTGTGCAGATTCGACGAAGCGAGGGAAAACTCTCCAAGCTTATCGCAGAACTGGAAGCGCACCCCTGTGATGGCACCATAGGGATCGGACACACTCGGTGGGCCACCCACGGAAGACCCTCTGAGATCAATGCCCACCCTCACAGGGCTGGAAGGGCGGTGGTCGTGCATAATGGAATCATCGAAAATTACCTTGAGCTTCGCGACCGCCTTCAGGCTATGGGAAGGCAGTTCCTTTCAGACACCGATACCGAGATCATCGCGCACATTGTGGACATACACCTTGAAGCCGGCATGTCCTTTGAAGAAGCGGTACGAAAGGCCCTTCGGGAAGTCAAAGGTTCTTATGCAGTCGCCGTCTTGTGCGAGAGCGAACCGAGGATGCTCATCGGTGCAAGAAAGTCGAGCCCCCTTGTCGTTGGGATCGGCGAATCAGAATTCTTTCTTGCCTCTGACATCCCTGCGCTTCTGGACCACACACGCCAGATGGTGTTTCTCGAAGACGAAGAACTGGTGGTCCTCACCGAAGCTGCCTACACAATCAAGAGCCTTTCAGGATCCACCGTCCAGAGGGAGCCCAGGTACATTCCTTGGACAGCCATTATGGCGGAAAAGGGTGGCTACAAACATTTCATGCTCAAGGAAATCCACGAACAACCCCGCGTGATCACCGATACGATACGAGGGAGACTCCTGGGCCGCAAGAACGAAATCTACATGGGAGATATCAAGATTCCGGAAGAGGCCTTAAAAAAGATAAAAAAAGTGTTCTTCGTTGCCTGTGGTACATCATGGCATGCTGCCCTCGTAGGAAAATTCATGGTGGAGAGTCTCTGCCGCATCCCTGCTGAAGTGGATCTTGGATCTGAGTTTCGATATCGGGATCCGCTTATCAATAAACAGTGCCTGTTCGTAGCGATATCCCAATCAGGAGAGACCGCTGATACACTCGCAGGCCTGGAGGAGGCAACAAGAAAAGGTGCCCTTACACTTGGCATATGTAATGTAGTGGATTCCTCTGTTGCCAGAAAGTCCCAGGGCGTTCTTTACACTCATGCAGGTCCTGAGATCAGTGTTGCTTCAACCAAGGCACTCACTACCCAGATCACCGCCCTCTACCTGATGACCCTCTTTCTTGCCCGACTCCACAAACGGATCGGGACCAGTGAGATGGAAGCCCACCTGACCGAACTCCGCAGGCTTCCCCATCTTGCTGAAGATGTCCTGGCACGAGAGTCGTCAGTAGAAAGAATTGCCAGGAAGTATGCACACCATCACGATTTTCTCTACATGGGCAGAGGTATCAACTATCCTATTGCACTGGAGGGTGCCCTCAAGCTCAAAGAAATCTCCTATATCCATGCAGAAGGATATCCAGCAGGAGAGATGAAGCACGGCCCCATAGCCCTCATTGACGAGCACGTTCCCTCGGTGTTTCTCCTGCCTAAAGAGACGCTTTACGAAAAAGTGCTCAATAACATGGAGGAAGTAAAGGCCAGGGACGGCAAGATCATTGCGGTGGTAAACTACGGAGACACCGAAGCAGAAAAGCTGGCCGATGATCTGATCTATATCCCTGAGACCAACAGATACCTGACGACCGTGCTTCTTGCTATTCCGCTCCAGCTGCTTGCGTACCACATCGCAGTCCTCAAGGGCACTGATGTCGATCAACCACGCAACCTTGCAAAAAGTGTGACTGTCGAATGAGCTGAAGACCTTCCCCATGGACCTTCTCAAAGACCTCAACGAGCAACAACGACGTGCAGTGCTGCACACCGAGGGGCCGCTCCTGGTTATCGCGGGTGCAGGCAGTGGAAAGACCAGGGTGTTGATGTACCGTATCGCCTATCTTGTACGGCACAAGGGGATCGATCCTGGTAATATCCTTGCTGTTACCTTCACGAACAAGGCAGCAGACGAAATGAGGAGCCGGGCATCCCAGCTATTGGGAAACGAGTGCAAGGGCATGTGGATCAGTACCTTCCATGCGGGCTGTGCTCGGATACTACGTACACATGGGGAGGCAGCAGGTTACAAAAAACATTTCGTCATCTTTGACGAAACTGATCAACTGTCGCTGATCAAGACATGCTTGAAAGAGCTTGATGCATCGAGGTTCGGGATCACTCCCTATGCAGTCAGGGCCCTAATTGATAAGGCAAAAAACAATGCCTGCTCCTATGAGCAGGTCCTGCCTCGGTCTTCTCCAGCCGCTGAGATTATGAAGATGGTAGTTGAACGTTACGAAGCTACGCTCAGGGCGTCCAATGCGTTCGATTTTGGAGATCTCATAAATGCTGCCAGACTCCTGCTGGAAACGTACCCCGACATATTGCACATCTATAGGAGGACGTTCCGGTACGTAATGGTCGACGAATACCAGGATACGAACAGGGCGCAGCACCTCTTTCTCAAGGCATTGATTCCTCAGGGAGGAAATGTGTGTGTGGTAGGCGACGATGATCAGTCTATCTACCGGTGGCGTGGTGCGCATGTAGCAAATCTTCTCGATTTCGAGAAAGACTTTCCTGGCACCACCGTCATTACGCTCGAACAAAATTACCGTTCAACCAAGACCATCCTCGAGGCAGCCCAACATGTGGCAATGGGAAATCGCCTTCGAAGACCAAAGCGTCTCTGGACAGAGAATGAGCGCGGCGAAAAGATTACCTACGCAGCCTGCGACGATCCCCTTGGCGAGGCCCGATATGTAGCAGAGCAAGTGCTTCGTCTTGTCCGGTCAGGTCGATTCATGTTCAAAGATATCGGCGTGTTCTTCAGAACCAATGCCCAGTCTCGACCATTCGAGGAAGTGTTTCTCAACAGCCGCATCCCTTACGTCCTGATCGGCACACTGAGGTTTTTCGAGCGGACCGAAATAAAAGACGTAATCGCCTATCTAAGAATCCTTCACAATCCTGACGATTCCATAAGCCTCTCAAGGATCCTCAACAAGCCTCCCCGAGGCATCGGGGACGCCACAGTAAAGGAACTCAATGACCTAGCTCGTACACAGCATCTCTCACTCTGGGGTGCACTTCACCTGAGTGTGGAGAAACAGACGGTTTCGCGAACTGCCCTGCACCGTATCGATGCATTCTGTGCTACCATACGCTCGCTCCGCGCCCTTCTGGACACCAGGATCAGCCTACACGAACTGTTGCGGCGCGCAGTTGACGCCACAGGTTACCGGGACTACCTCCAATCGCACGAGGCAGAAGAGGCCCAGCGACGGCTCGAAAACATTGCCGAGCTGGCACGAACCGTACACGAGTTCGATGTCTCCTTTTCAGCCGAGACGACGTCATCTGCACTAGAAGCGTTCCTGGAACGTGTTGCGCTCATATCAGATGCAGATACGTACAATGAAAAGGCCGACTGCGTAGCACTCATGACGCTTCACTGTGCCAAGGGTCTCGAGTTCCCCGTGGTCTTTCTCGTTGGATTTGAAGAAGGGATCATACCGCACGAACGATCGTGTGTCTCACAGGAAGAACTCGCAGAGGAGCGAAGACTTTGCTATGTAGGCATGACCAGGGCAATGAAAAAGCTCTACCTCACCAGCGTTGCAGAACGTACCTACTTCGGCAGCCCTCGTCAGATGGTAGTATCACCGTTTCTCGATGACATACCCGAACGCCTTATCAAATCCGAAAATTACCGCTTTCCTCACAGGTGTACCGGAATCGAGCAGATCCATAGCCACTGCGAGCCATTCGCCATGGGAGTCAGGCTGCAACCCCACAAAAAGGGAAAAGGCCTGGTCCGAGAAACCTCACAGTTCAAGGTAGGCGATCGAATACAGCATAGGGAGCTCGGTCAGGGTGTGGTAAGAAAGGTAGAAGGACAGGGCGACAGAGAAAAAATCACTGTGCAGTTTGTCTATGCTGGCATACGCAAGCTCATGGTCTCTCATGCACCCATTACCAAGCTCTCCTAGGGCAGGCTGCGTACCCATTTGCCCTCGAGCACGCCCACTCGCTCCATCCACATAACATTGACCACACCCCACAAGACCGCCCACAGCGCTCCGCCTACAACGTCGCTTGCCCAGTGGACCCCCAGTGCAACCCTGGAGATCCCGATCCACACCATGATAGCGCTCGTAACTGTCAGAGCCCATCCAGTAGCACACCATCTCACGCCCATACGCCGCAGCAGCCAAAGGGCCATGCCATAAAAAAACACCCCGTTGAAGGCGTGTCCACTCGGAAAGGCATAGTTGTGTACTGTCAGCGAAACCACGAAACCATCGGGCCGTGGTCGTGCACACAGGGCCTTGAGCATCCAGGTGAGCCATATGCCTACCCAAAGGGAGCTAAACAGCCAGAGCGCTGCAGCAGGCCTCCGTTTGATGATGATGAGATAGAGTCCAAGCACCCCACAAAGAACACACAACCACCGGTCGTCCCCGAGCAGGGTTACTCGATGCATCCAGGCGATCCATGCCTCTGAGGATGCACCCCAGGCAGCTATTTCGTAGCAATAGCGGTCAAGGCGTCCTATCGGCTCCCAGTGGAATACCAAGACCGTCCATAGGGTAAAGGACACCCACGCCAGTACGAACAATCCCCATAGCCTATCGACGTAGGTGCCTGCTCTGGTCAACATTGAGGCCAATTCCTACCTGCAGCTCAAAGCCAACATATGCTACCTGGTATGGTCAAACCACACGCGGTAGGAGCTCTGACGCGCACGGCGCTGACGAGGAAGAAGGCGGATCAAAAAGGCGCCTGCAACAAACCCGGCCACATGTGCCCACCATGCCACACCACCCTGGGCAGGCCCCACACCTAAGGAAAGTACGCCGTTGAAAAACTGCAACACGAACCACATGAAGAGTACAAAGAAGGCAGGGACAGCCACGATGTCGATGAAAAAGAAAAACACGATGAGCAGGTCTACACGGGCCCTGGGAAAGCACAGGAAATAACCCCCAAGGACGCCTGCAACAGCACCGCTCGCTCCTATAGTAGGAATTTTTGCATAGGGATCTACCATATATTGGAACAAGCCCGCAACCACACCCGACGCGAGGTAGAAAAGCAAAAATCGTAGGTGACCAAGCCTATCCTCCACGTTATCTCCGAAAATCCACAAGTACCACATATTACCGATCACATGGAGCCATCCGCCATGCAAGAACATATGGGTAACAAAGCTCCGTCCCACATCGAAAAAGGTGACATTGGGAAGCTTGTAAAAATAGGTCACCAGATAGGGGACCATACCGTAATGGTAGATAAATCGCTCGAGCTCGCGGCCAAGACTCACTTCATATAAAAATACGAGACTGTTGACTGCTATAAGAGAAACGGTCACAAGAGGGAAGGTACCGGAAGGATTGTGGTCTCTGATAGGAAACACGATCTCGCTGGTTTCCTCAAAACGGCCATAGTCCTGCCAGGGTATGTTCTGCTGTCCTGGCAAGCAATGACGGCATAGTACCGAGGTAAAGGAGTACGATCGCTGCACATGCAACAGCACATTGGAGACCCAAGGGTCTTGTAGTCGCCAATGGTTGCATCGAAACAGTCGATCCTTCATGTGCTTCTTCCATGTACATACGAACGAGCACCCTCAGATAAAAGAAAGCTGATACAGCACTCATGACCACTCCTATCACCGCAAGCCATAGGTACCCAGCCTTTACTGCCGCACTGAACACATAGAATTTGCCCACAAAGCCGGCTGTAGGCGGCACGCCGGTGAGTGAAAACATAAACACAGCCATTGCAGCAGCATAGAGGGGGTGGGTGGTCGATCGTCCTCTGTAGTCATCGAGCTCGACACCAGTATCACCTGTCCCTCCCAACGCGATCACAACAGCAAATGCCCCCATATTCATAATGAGGTAGATACACAAGTACATGAGGGCTGCCTGTATGCCGAGCATCGTTCCAGGAGTCAACGCCACAAGCACATACCCAGCGTGGGCTATACTCGAATAGGCCAGCATTCGTTTAATGTTATGCTGGACGAGCGCAACGATGTTGCCCACGATCATCGTAAGCACGGCAAGCATCCAGAATATAGGTGCCCACTCTATGGAAAGTCTGTGCATGGACACAACGACTACCCGGATGAGAATGGCAAACCCAGCTGCCTTGATACCTGCGGACATAAATGCTGTGACCGGCGTAGGCGCCCCTTCGTACACATCAGGCGTCCACATGTGGAACGGCACAACCGAGATCTTAAACCCGATGCCCACCATCACAAGGCCGAGGCCTGCCAATACCACAGGATGATCAACAAGGCGGCCTGCTTGCAGGTGTGTAGCGATCACGCCCAAACTCGTGGAGCGGGCCCCGTAGTATACGAGTGCGATACCATAGAGCAGCATCGCTGAAGCAAAGGCACCCAGCAAGAGGTACTTTATCGCAGACTCGGTACTCTTGGGGTTTTTTTTCATCATGCACGCCATGATGTAGACCGGAATGGACATCAGTTCCAAGCCAAGAAACACCATGAGGAGATTGTATGCAGCGGCCATACACATCATCCCTGAAAGAGAGATGAGGAGTATCGTGCAGTACTCGCCGACCGCCATACGCTCTCTGCGGACAAAATCTGCCGACAGTGCCAGCGTCATGATCCCTGCCACAAGAAAGATCACATAAAAAAACACAGCAAAGTTATCCACACGGACCAACTGGCCAAAGGCGAAGTGTTCGCTTCCCCACAGTCGTACCGATAGCCACAACGCAACACCACATCCTGCCAGTGAGATGAGCCAGCACGCTGCGTCCCTCTTGCTCCGCAAAAACAAGTCCGCTGCAGTACAGAGAATTGCAGCGCCGACGAGCATTATCTGGGGAGAAATGACACCCAGTGCACCGAGGATATCCTCGCCACCGATCATCCTATCTCCTTTCGACGCGACTCAGCTTTTCAAGATCGAATTGCACTGCTGCAGGCTGGGAAACAGCATCAGCCTGGAGTGCCACAACAGCTCTTGCATTCCGCGTGCGTGCGAGGAATGCATCCACAGAGGTATCCATCTTCCTCAAAAAGGTCTGAGGATATATGCCTATCCAGACGATGAGGACAACGATCGGCACCAGAATTGCCACCTCGCGCGCAGTGAGATCGTCCCCTTTAAGGGCTTCATTGGCACTCTTGTCTACTGGGCCGAACATCACTCTTTTGAACATCCACAACATGTACACCGCAGCAAATATGACCCCCGAAGCTGCACAGGCTGCCATCAGGGGATGGTGCTTGAAGGTGCCCGCCAATATGAGAAACTCGCCAACAAACCCGTTGAGGCCTGGCAGACCAATAGAAGAAAGGGTTACGATCATAAAAAACGTAGCGAATACCGGCATTACTCGGGAAAGCCCGCCAAAATCTGCGATCATGCGGGTATGTCGTCGTTCGTAGATCATGCCCACAATGAGGAACAATGCACCGGTGGAGAGGCCGTGGTTGACCATCTGGAGGACACTGCCTTCAACCCCCTGGACCGTACGTACTGCAAGTCCGAGCATGACAAAGCCTAAATGGCTAACCGAAGAGAACGCAACCAGCTTCTTGAGGTCTGGTTGCACCATTGAGACGAGGGCACCATAGATGATCCCAATCAAGGCCAGCACAGCGACAAGCGGGAAAAACACTTCATGTGCAGCGGGAAACAGAGGTATGGAGAATCTCAAAAATCCATAGGTGCCCATCTTCAGCAATACCCCTGCCAGTATCACGCTTCCTGCAGTAGGCGCCTCGACATGGGCATCTGGCAACCATGTGTGGAACGGAAACATGGGCACCTTTATCGCAAAAGAAAGCCCAAATGCAAGGTAGAGCAGCTTTTCTGCTCCTAGCCCCACATGCACACGGTAGAGATCAAAGAGGTCGAACGAATAAAACCCGAACTGCTGGTGGTGCTCGAAGTAAATATAGAGAATGGCAACAAGCATCAGCAGGCTTCCCACCAGCGTGTAGAGAAAGAATTTCACTGCTGCGTAGATCCTTCTTGGACCGCCCCAGATGCCAATGATGAAATACATGGGGATAAGCATCGCTTCCCAGAAAATGTAAAAGAGAAAGAGGTTCAGCGCGACAAAGGCCCCTAACATAGCTGTTTGAAGGAGCAGCATCGCGATGTGAAATTCCTTCACCTTCTTGTCGATCGAACGCCAAGAACACGCAATCCCGATAGGGCCCAGAAACGTAGTGAGCATGAACAGGAGCAGGCTCATACCATCCACGCCAACCTTGTACTCGATGCCATATTCAGGAAGCCAGGCAGCCTGCTCGATGAGCTGCATAGTCTGGTTAGTGCGAGGATCATATCGATTGAACACCACCAGCGATACAAGAAACGTCAAGGTCATAAAGAAAAGCGTGATCCAGCGGATGGCCTTCTCAGCGTTCCTCGTACAAAAGACAAGTACGACGAAAGCGCCTACCAGAGGGAGCAGGACGGTGGTAGAAAGTATGTGACTACCGAGTAATTCCATCGCGCGTGTTCTTTCCCTAACGTAGCAAAATGTATCCGATTATAGCCAGGATGCCCAAGGTCATGGCAAAGGCGTACCCCTGGAGGTCCCCTGTGTGCATCCGCCTCAGGATGCCGCCCGCTGCAGCTATCACTCGCGCAGAACCATTTACAAGGCCGTCGTCAATAACGAACACATCCACGACCTTCCAAAGAATGCGTTCAGAAGCCCGACGAATCGGCCTTACAAAGAGCAGGTCATATAGTTCGTCAACATAGTATTTGTTGAGTACGATCCGATAGAGCCTTGGAAGCCTCTTTGCAATCCTTACTGGAAGGTCCCTTCTGGCGCTATAGAGGACAAAGGCACCAAGTAATCCTAGCCCAGCAACACCAATAGAGAGCCCCATCAGTAGGAACTCCAGGGCATGTGCATGTACAGCTGCTTCTGTACCACCATGACCTCCTACCACGGGTTCAAGGAATCTCTCGAACAGATTGTGTCCTAGTCCCCAGCTCTCTGGTACTCCCAAGAACCCCGCAATTGCAGCGCCAACTGCCAGAAGGATCAAAGGAATGGTCATTACCCGTGGAGACTCGTGGGCGTGCGCTGCGAGGTGCTCATCCCTGGCCTTGCCAAAGAAAGTAAGGAATACCAGCCTGAACATGTAAAACGAGGTAACAGCAGCCCCGATCCAGAGGGCGAGCCAAAGCCACAGTGAACCGACCGAGGAACTGAATGCCTTCCAAAGTATCTCGTCTTTGGAAAAAAAGCCTGAAAGCGGTGGGATACCGCAAATTGCCAGGGTGGCGATCATAAACGTCCAAAAAGTCGCTGGCATCTTCTTGCGAAGACCGCCCATCTTCTGGATGTCGGTCTCTCCACCCATTGCATGCATAACGCTGCCTGCACCCAAGAAGAGTAAGGCCTTAAAAAACGCATGGGTCATAAGGTGGAAGATCCCTGCTGCATAGGCGCCTACTCCCACGCCGACGAACATGTAGCCAAGCTGGCTTACCGTAGAATAGGCAAGGACCTTTTTAATATCGTTCTGGCAAATGCCAATTGTGGCTGCCATAAGTGCAGTAAAGGCCCCGAACCACGCGACCCAGTGCATGGCAAAGCTCGACGCTGAAAAAAGGAAATTCATCCGAGCTACCATGTACACGCCGGCAGTGACCATGGTGGCCGCATGAATCAACGCAGAAACCGGCGTAGGTCCTGCCATAGCGTCAGGCAGCCACACATACAGGGGGAATTGCGCCGACTTACCCATTGCACCCATAAAAAGCAAAAGGCATACGGCTGTTATGACTCCTGGACTGAGGAGATGGACATGGCGAGCAATATCAGTAAAGTCGATGGTCCATACACCTTGCTGACCAAGGCTCCAAAAAAGCAGGAGCAGACCGATCAAAAATCCAAAATCGCCGATACGATTCACGACAAAGGCCTTGATCCCTGCATATGCCTTTTCCGGATCTTCATACCAGAACCCAATGAGCAAATACGAACAGAGTCCCACGCCCTCCCATCCGAGGAACAGCAGTAGCAAATTGTCGCCAGTCACCAGCACGAGCATCATGGCCATAAAGAGATTGAGATAGGCGAAATAGCGGCCATATCCTCTATCACCGTGCATATAGCCTATCGAATAGACGTGGATGAGGAATCCAACCCCTGTGACGACCAAGGTCATGACACTCGAAAGAGGATCGATGGAAAAGGATAGTTGCGCCGTGAAGTCGCCCGATGCGATCCATGTGGTCACGGTATCCTTTAGCAAACGTAGCTCTGGCGGAAGATCAAGGAGCCGTTTGAGTGCGACAAGCGAAATAAGGAAGGATCCAAATGGTGCCAGACACGCCACATAGTGGATGCGTCTATGCGTAGTAGCCGAATGGTTGAGGCCCCCTCCTAACCCGTTGATGAGAAACCCGATCAGGGGTAGCGCCGGGATCCATCGAATGTAGGGGAAAAGGACCGCATCTTCCATGTAGAACACTCCTGCCGGCCGTTATCCTTTCATGAGAGCCATGGTATCGACGTTTATCTTACGCTGGGTCCTGAACATCAGCACAATGATGGCGAGCCCTACTGCCGCTTCAGCAGCTGCGACAGTCATCACCATGAATGCATATATGTGACCCGTCATATCGAGGTACTGGCGCGAGATCGCAATAAAGGCCATATTGCAGGCATTAAGCATGAGCTCTATAGACATCAGCAACACGAGTAGGTTACGTCGGACGAGAAATCCTACCATGCCGATACCGAACAGGATCGCACTGAGCATGAGGCTATGAGCGACAATATTCACTAGTCCCTTTCCCTCCTCGAAATGACGACCGCACCAATAATGGCTGCGAGAAGCAGTACTGAAACGATCTCGAATGGAAGCACATAATCGGTAAACAACACCCTTCCCACGCCCTCTATCGATCCAAACCAGGGGCCGACACCTCGTTTCACCTGTAGTATCGATGCTGCAAGGCTTCCTGTCACCAACGCAACAAACGTAGCAACAGCAAAGGTTGCAGCAACTTTACGGATATTGAACACCGGACGCCCCAACTCCTCTGGGGAAAGATTGAGGAGCATAATCACAAACAAAATGAGCACCATAATGGCGCCCGCATATACAAGAATCTGCAAGATGGCAAGCAGGTGAGCCGACAGGAGCACATAGATAAATGAAACAGAAAAAAGACATACCACGAGCGATATGGCGCTATAGATGGGATTTCTGGCGACGACCACCCCTAACGCACAAATGACACTTGTCACAGCAAAGACATAAAAAATGGCCTCCTCAATCATGAGGCTCTCTCCTGCATGCCTAACAGAAAGTCCCTATCGTATACGACCCGTGCCCTGTCCGCCATCTCGCACACATCGGTCATTTCAATGGCATCCTTGGGGCAGGCCTCAACACAGTACCCACAAAAGATGCATCGTGTGATATCGATCTCGTACCTCTTTGGGTAGTTGCCTTTGCTCGGATCAGGATACGCATCAGGTTCGATAGTGATGCAATGGGACGGACAGTTGGCAACACACAGCTTGCAGGCAACACATCGCATCGAACCGTCTGGATTTCTCTTGAGCCGATGCCGTCCGCGAAACCGTGGCGAGTAGGAACGGCGCTCCTCTGGATATTGGATGGTCACCACCGTCTGCCGAGCAGTACGGTACGTAATGAGGTTTCGGACCATGTGACTGATGGTCAGTCCCAACCCCTTGAGGATCTCGACCAGATAAATCCGCTCAGACGGCCGGTAGGTTCTCTCTGGCGTTACATGCTTTACCCTGATCATACCTAGAAGACTCCGAGTAGGAACGGCACGATAGCCGTAATGCAAATGTTTGCCAATGCAAGAGGAAGCATCACTCGCCAGCCAAGCCTCATGAGCTGATCGTACCGAAATCGAGGCAAGGTCCATCTCAGCCAAATAAAAACCCACATGAGGAACCAAAGCTTCAGTACGAACACTGTTACCTGTACAAGGGCGGTCAGAATGGGGCCAAGGTAGGCAGTCAGAGTGTGCGTGGGGAGCCAAGGAATCTGCCACCCTCCCAAGAAAAGGCACACAATCACCCCAGAGGCAACGAGCATGTTGACATATTCAGCCATGAAAAACATGGAAAATTTGAAACTCGAGTACTCAAGGTGATATCCAGCAACGATCTCTGCCTCAGCCTCTGGGAGGTCAAACGGTATCCTGTTGGTTTCAGCTAGGCTGGCGATAAAAAACAAGAGAAATCCCAAGGGCTGGACTACAATGCCCCACTTTGGAATAACACCCCAAAGAAGCGCCCCCTGCATCCGGACAATGTCATTGAGCCTTACCGACTCAAAGACAATGAGAATGCCGATGATCGACAGTCCCATAGAAATTTCATAGCTTATCATCTGGGCTGAAGAGCGCAGCCCACCAAGCAATGAATACTTGTTGTTCGAGGCCCACCCCCCGAGCACAATCCCGTAAACCCCTAGGGAGGCAATGGCAAATATGAACAGTATCCCGACATTAAGATCAGCAACCTGGAGACGTATGGCATATGACCCTATAACGACCGTATCGCCAAACGGTATCACTGCAAAGGTCAGCAGCGGTGGCAGCATCGAAATGATTGGTGCGAGAAAGTAAAGAAACCTGTCAGCGCGGGCTGGAAGAAAATCTTCCTTGACGAGAAGCTTGAGCGCATCTGCGACAGGCTGCAGTATTCCTGCATTCCTCAGGCCGAACAGAGGGATCCGGTTCGGGCCGACCCTGTCTTGAATGAATGCAGCACCCCTGCGCTCGATCCAGGTTGCAATCGGCACCCCGGTCAGGAGCACCACAGGAATGAGCAATGGAAATGCAATATTTTGAACGAGCCATATGGCTATATCGATACTCATCGCATGCTACCTGTCGAGTTCTCCAGCAATGATATTGAGGCTCCCAATGATGGCAATAAGGTCAGGCACCAAGCTGCCGCGCGTCAGCTGCGGAAGGGCCTGATAGACGGCAAAACAAGGGGGACGCACCTTTATCCTATAAGGATGCTTTGTGCCGTCGCTCACAATATAAAAGCCAAGCATACCATTGGCTGCCTCGGTAACAGCGTACACCTCGCCTTTCGGTGGGATGATCCCGTCCAAAATGATCTTTATATGACGCACCAAGGAACCAAACTGGGTATACACCTTCTCCTTCTCAGGCAAACTGATCCATTTGTCCTTGACCTGCACAGGTCCTTCGGGAAGGCCGTCGAGTGCCTGCTCGAGGATACGAAGACTTTGGCGCATCTCCTCCATGCGCACCAGGTATCGGTCGTACGTATCCCCATTCCTGCCTACTGGTATGTCGAAATCAAAGCGATCGTACCCGTAGTAGGGCTCTGCCTTGCGCAGATCGAACGGAACACCGCTCGCCCTCAGGCAAGGACCCGTAAACCCCCAGCTCAAGGCGTCCTCTGCTGATATGGCACCCACACCCTGAGTCCGATCGATAAATATCCTGTTGCGTGTCAGGAGTTTTTCTGTATCGTCGATGCCTCGAGGGATGTCTTCCCGTATCACCTTACGGCATTGCCGTACCCAGTCAGCTGGAAGGTCATGAGCAAGACCGCCGATACGTGTGTAACTTGTCGTCAACCGGGCGCCACAGAGTGCCTCAAGCAGTTCGTAGACGTGTTCGCGTTCCCTGAAACAGTACCAGAATGGCGTCAGTGCGCCAATGTCGACGACATTGGCGCCAATGCATACGAAGTGATCGATAATCCTGGATAACTCGCTCACGATCACCCTGATGTATTGCGCCCGCGGTGGTATCTCTATCCCCAGGAGCTTTTCCACCGCCATGCAGTAGCCTACGTTGTTCATCATAGCGGAGCAGTAATTGAGGCGATCGGTCAGAGGGATCACCTGTTGGTAGGTCAGATGCTCAGATGTTTTCTCGAACCCTCTATGGAGATACCCAATCTCCGGATATGCCTCCAGGATCGTTTCTCCGTCGAGTTTGACCAGAATCCTCAGCGTCCCGTGCATAGTGGGATGGGCAGGTCCGATGTTGAGCACCATCCACTCATCACCACCCATATCCTCAGTCACTTTGTTGCGTTCGCTCCACTCCTTTTCTCGCTCAGCCTCCCACCCAAAGTTCGATGGCTGTGTGAGCTTTTGCCGACCCTTAAGTGGATAGTCCTTGCGCAACGGATGGCCCACGAACTCTTCGTGGTTCAAAATCCTTCGCAGATTCGGATGGCCCTCGAACCGTATGCCGAACTGGTCGAATGCCTCTCGTTCGAACCAATTCGCCGTCTTCCAGAGTCCGGTCGCTGAAGGGACCGTAGGATCAGCCTCATCAAGGGGAACCTTGAGCCGAATATGCTGTTTGCCCCTTACCGAGTAAAGGTGGTACACCACCTCGAAGCGCTTGTCTCTACCTTGATAATCGACCCCGCAGACATCTTCGAGGATCTGAAACTTGTACTGGGGATAGGTGCTGAGATAGGAGAGCACTTCGAGCACACGTTCCTTTGCAAGGATCACAAACGCCTCTTCATCCCGAAAGACAGGAAGCGCTTCCACCACGTTTGGAAATCTTTCTGTAAGCGCCTGTGCTACAGCTGATGCCACGTTTTCAGCCCCCGTTCCTAAGCACCCCGATACTTAGGATCCCGTATGGATTCACCTTCGATGATCTTCTGTATCTTAATAAGGCCGTCGAGCAGGGCCTCTGGTGTCGGCGGGCATCCAGGAACGTAGACATCAACAGGTATAATTGTATCAATACCCTGCACCGTACAATAATTGTCATAGATCCCGCCGGAACAGGCGCACGCACCGTGGGCAATCACCCATTTGGGCTCGCATATCTGGTCATAAATCTTTCTCAGTATAGGAGCCATCTTTTCACTGATGGTCCCGGATACAATGAGCAGATCTGCCTGACGTGGGGAAAATCGGATGACCTCAGCCCCGAACCTGGAGATGTCGTAGTGGCTTGCTGCAACTGCCATGAATTCGATTGCACAGCACGCCGTACCGAACGCATAGGGCCAAAGTGAATATTCCCTGCACCAATTAATAATCGCATCAACCACTTTAGCTACACGATGAGCATGGAGGATACGAGACGACTCTAATCCCAATTCAGTGCTCCTTTCTTCCACACGTAGACAAATGCAACAACAAGGACAAAAATAAATGTCATCATCTCCACCAGGCCTAACAGACCGAGCTTACGCAGCACTACAGCCCAGGGATACATAAACACAACCTCGATATCGAACAGGAGGAACAATACGGCGGTGACGTAAAACTTTATGGAAAACCGAGTCCTTGCATCTCCTATCAATGGCTCAATACCGCATTCATACGGGGAATTCTTCGACGGATTCGGCTTTTTGGGGCCGAACAGGTAGGATACGACAACAAAGGTCACTGCAAGGAACAAGGCCCACAGTATGCCGACACCCACGGGGAAATATTGGGACAACATACGGTATCCCGTTTTTTTATCTCTGGCGCAGTTACCTACGACACGCTATACAGGGTAGCGTCGTGCTAAAAGACATGCATGCTCACCCTGAACATCGAAGGATGTCTATATAGCACAGACACTTTTCAAAAACAATCCAAAAGCCTGGATAAGCCTGGATCATTGCCGTTCTACGGCAGCCTGACAACACACATTGGACGCCCGCCTTCGGGTGATGCTATATTCGTGCGAGTGGCAATTGCCACTATGGTCGCTATGTGAAGGGCCTTTCAGACGGAGAGGAAGACTACTATGAAGGAGCACGTTTTCACCATTCGCAGCCTCAAGGACATCGAGGACATAGAAAAAGTGCCACTTGCCGAAAGGATCACCGCACAAAACACGTACGACCTTTTGTGCGAAGGGAGCGAACTACTTCCTGAAAAGATCGCCTTAAGCTTTATTCCTTCAGGGGATCTCTATGACAAGCCGATACAGGTTACCTATCGTGAGCTCATACAGAACATTCGTAGGACAGCAAACCTCCTGTATGATCTGGGCGTCGGCCCTGGGGAGGTGGTAACCTATTTGCTACCAAATCTTCCTCAAACTCATTATGTCCTGTGGGCGGCAGAGGCCGTGGGTATTGTAAATCCTATAAACCCACTGCTCGAACCAGGAACGATTCGCGACATATGCCATGCAGCCAAGACAAAGGTACTGGTTGCGCTCGGAAGTACCCCCGGAACCACTATATGGGAAAAGGTAGAAGCGATTCGACGGGATATCCCTACGCTCAAGGCAGTGGTACGCGTGATGGGACCGTCAGATGAAAAAGAGGGCATCGTAGGCTTTGAAGAAAAGATGGCCTCATATCCTGGCGACAGACTCGTCTTTCAACGCGCTATTGGACCGGATGAAATATCTTCTCTCTATCATACAGGAGGTACCACGGGTACCCCTAAACTGGCTCGAAGGACCCACTTCAACGAGGTCTACATGGCCTGGGCGATCCTGGCCATGGCAGGGCTCACCCATGCCGACACGATGCTCTGTGGGCTTCCTCTTTTCCACGTCAATGGCACCACTGTCACAGGCCTGGCACCTTTCTCCTGTGGGGCGCACGTCGTCCTACTCTCTCCTGTTGGATATCGTGATCCCTCTGTCATGAAACACTTCTTCAACATCGTCGAAAAATTCCGCGCGACTACCTTCTCCTGTGTACCAACGGTGTTATCTGTGCTGCTCGATGTGCCAAAGGGTGATGCGGACATTTCTTCGCTCCGCTATGTGGTGTGCGGGGCCGCCCCATTGAGTGTGGAATTATTCAAACGGTTCGAGGCCCACTCTGGGATGAAGATCTTGGAGGGCTACGGTCTTACCGAGGGAGCATGTGCGTCAGTTATTAATCCCAAGGATGGAGAACGTAAGATCGGTAGTATCGGGATCCGTATGCCGTACCAGCAGGTCAAGATAGTGATCCTGGACGAGCACGGCCAGTACATCCGGGACGCTGCGCCAGGAGAAATAGGCGTCGTGGCAATCAAGGGGCCCAACGTGTTTAAGGGCTATGTGGAAGAAGCGCACAACAAGGGCATCTGGATACAGGGCGAATGGCTCAACACGGGAGATCTCGGACGAAGCGACGAAGACGGCTATCTGTGGCTTACAGGCAGAAAAAAGGACTTGATCATCCGTGGTGGACACAACATCGACCCAGCGTCTATCGAGGAGCCGCTCTACAAGATGGACACCCTCAGCGTTGTGGCTGCTGTGGGCCGGCCTGATCCACACGCAGGAGAAGTACCAGTGGTCTATGTGCAGCTCAAGGAAGGGGCTTCAGCCAACCCCGAGGAGATCTTGGAGTATGCAAAAACACACATTGGGGAAAAGGCAGCTATCCCCAAGGAGGTTATCATTCTCGACAAGGTTCCCCTCACCCCTGTAGGGAAAATATTCAAGCCTGCGTTGCGGTGGGACGCAGTACGTCGAGCATATGCAAAAGAGCTTGAAGCGCTACAGGACAACATTACCTCACTGGATATATCGGTTACTGAACATAGCACCTACGGTACACTCGCCTCGATTACTATCACTCCTGCCCATGGGATTGACCCTGAAGAACTACGTCAACGTGTCTCGCAGCTTCTGGCGAGGTACACTATCCACTACGAACTCACCATAGCCTGAGGTGCACTCATTGCCATTATCCTCCTGCCGTCTGTGGAAAGGCAGTATTCGCATACAGATACTCGACCTTTTCTTTATGGCGAAGTTCTTCGGTGGCCATAGCCTCAAGAAGAGACCGTACCGCGCCTTCAGGGTGGACCTTAGCCAGTGCTCGATAGAATTCATACGACGCCTTCTCGCGTTGTGCCGCAAGGAGATAGGCAGCCTCTGGTCGTAGTGTCTCAGAAGGCAGTGGCACTTCTTCGAGATGCTCGATGATTTTATAGTCTATGACCTCAGTGAGACCAAGACTTCCCTGAGGAGCAGCCCCTCGAAGATAGTCCTCGAGAAATGATTTGTGTCGCTCCTCTTCTGCAGCAAGGTACAGAAGCGTATCTTTGGTTGCAGGGTCTGCTACCCTTGCTACCAAATCAATATAGAACGCACGTGCAGTTGCTTCTTTGTCAATTGCCCGACGCAAGACTTCCTCAAACGAAAGGTGTACTTTTTCCATCCCTAACGACCTCGTGCTATAACATGCTAAGACGCTTCGTCCAGCCAATGCTGGAACACACTGTGCTCGTACCGGACCATTTGTTCCGTACCTCGTTCCACCTCACAACCCTCTAATCGTTTCTCAGCAGCCGGCCACACTCCGGCAGTACACCAAACTGCGTCCTTCTTCCAACGGGACCTTCTTGCCTCCTGTCACGACTACAGATATCTTGTTTTGTATTGCAACGTCAAGCTCATATGCTTTTTGCTGCCAACAGCCATACTGTAACAGTTCAGGAGGTATGCCTTTGCTTATGAGTTCTTCAGTTGTCTTTTGAGCATCTTGCCTTATACAACCATGAACACCACGTACCCTGACGATAACGTGTGGCGATTGTCAGTACGTTACCTCATCCCGCAGTTCCACAAGGATCCTTGCAACAGGGGACTGCTCAGATTACTCGGTCGACGGTAGTGTTGTGCTGCCCAAAGGAGTGACATACAAAGATGAGTGCTGAACTGTTTGTTGGTATTGACATCGGATCGACTACTGGCAAAGGCGTCATATTGAATCACAAAGGCAGTATCCTCGCTTCAACGATACGTGAGGCGACCCCACGGCCCGAAGAAACAGCTCGTCTCTGCCTGGATGATCTGTTCACGTCAGCCCGTGTCTCGGGGAACGATGTTTCCTACATGGTGGGAACCGGGTACGGTCGGATCAGGATCTCGCGTGCTGACGAGAACATTTCGGAAATTACCTGTCATGCGACTGGTGCCATCTGGCTGTGTCCATCTGTTCGCACTGTACTCGATATAGGAGGACAGGATTGCAAGGCAATTGGTGTCAGGGACGATGGCAAGGTGAGGGAATTCGCCATGAATGACAAATGTGCCGCAGGAACGGGTCGCTTCCTCGAAGGGATGGCACGAGTCCTGAGAGTGTCGCTAGATGACCTCTCCAGCCTTTCTACCGCTGCACAGACACCAGCGCTTATTTCTTCCCAGTGTAGTGTATTTGCAGAATCCGAGGTCATCACCCAGCTCAACGAGGGCACAGCTATCGAAAATATCGTGGCCGGTATCCATATAGCCATTGCGAGCCGACTTGTCACGCTGCTCAAACGAGTGGGCATCGAAAGGGATCTTACGGTGAGCGGAGGATGTGCCAAGAACAAAGGCCTCCTAGCCGCACTCGAGGACAAGATTGGGGTCACGGTAGTTCCACTCAAAGAAGATCCTCAACTTGTAGGTGCCATCGGCGCAGCGCTGCTGGCCAGGGAAAAATGGCAGAAGGGGAAGGGCAAGCGCAGAACGTAGGGTTGCACTCCACAGGCAGGTGCTATCCTGTGGCGAGTGGCTCGCCAACCTTTCGTGCCATGGCCCAACAGGTGCAACTATTTCCCCATGTAGTATTTATGTGGAAGGCCCCCCTTGATCAATGCGCAACGGCTCAGAAAAGGGCTCCTATATCCTCATATCCTTGACGAAGCAACAGCATCTAACCTATCGTAAGAACCAGACCGAGTAGCTCGAGCTCGATCTGGTACAGCCGGTCTCGATGTCCAATTCACATACCTATGAGGGTGACAACAGGTGAAGTCCTCCAACGATGACATCGTATTGAAGATAAGCGGTGTCTCAAAATACTTCGGCACGCTTCGTGCGTTGGACAACATCAGTCTATCGATATATCGGGGGGAGATCTTCGCTCTGCTCGGTCCAAATGGCGCAGGCAAGACCACGCTTATCTCCATCATTGCCGGGCTAGTTCGAAAGACATCGGGTACCGTGACAGTCCTGGGGTTTGACCTCGACAGGCATCCCCTAAACGTCAGGGCTTCGTTGGGGCTCGTTCCACAGGAATTGAATTACGATCCTTTTTTCAACGTGAACGAGGTGGTCCGGTTCACAATGGGCTATTTCGGTAAACGACCTGATCAGCGCCGCATCGACAAGATACTCCAGACCTTTGACCTTATGGACAAGAAATTCACCAACACACGAGAGCTTTCTGGGGGCATGAAAAGAAGACTCCTCGTGGCAAAGGCCCTGGTCCATGATCCGCCATTGCTGTTTCTGGATGAGCCGACTGCAGGAGTAGACGTAGAACTTCGCGAGGAGCTCTGGCAGTACATATACGGCCTCAAAGAGAAAGGCACAACCATTGTCTTGACCACACACTACCTTCATGAAGCAGAACGGCTTGCAGACCGGATCGGCATCCTTGACAAAGGCAGACTCCTGCGTGTCGGGACCAAGGAAGAGTTGCTCCGTGAATTCGGCGAGCAGGTACTTATCTTTGAGGTAGACCGGCCGCCTGATCCCTTACCGACATCTCTGAAGGTACTCGGAGTGAACAAAGATAACGGCAGCACCCGTCTTGTGTATCGCTACCAGGAAGGCAACGGCAACCTGAACGAGGTGCTCGATTCTATAAGGTCTGCCGGGATCTATGTACGTCATATCGAGGATCGCCATACCAACCTTGAGGACGTATTTCTCAAGCTGTTGGGAAGGGAGAGCGGGTGGTTTCAATGAATTGGATTGGCTTCGAAACGCTTATCTGGAAAGAGATAAAGCGGTTTCTCAAGGTATTCGGCCAGACAATCCTCTCCCCGGTCATCAACACCTTGCTCTATCTCGTCGTGTTCGGCCTTTCCCTTGGTGCCCACATGCCGCGTGTAGGAGACGTCCGGTACCTCGATTTTCTTGTCCCGGGTCTCGTCATGCTCGTCATTATCAACAACTCGTTCATGAACACCACTTCTTCGCTCTTTATTTCCAAGCTGCAGGGCACCATCGTGGATTTGCTAGTCGCCCCCATCTCCAACGGGGCTGTGATAGCTGCATACGTACTCGCAGGAGTAGTTCGAGCCTTGCTCTGTGGAGCTGCGGTACTGCTTGCAGCCTGGCTGGTCACTGACATCCAGATCCGTTACCCATGGCAGGTATTCTTGTATTCGGTGTTGGTGGCTGCAGAATTCGCCCTACTCGGTGTCGGGGTTGCGATCGTTGCCGATAAATTTGAACAGCTCAACATCGTACTTACCTTTTTCATCACCCCTCTTACATTCCTCGGAGGGGTCTTCTACTCCATCAACGTGCTTCCAGAACCTTGGCAGTCTATTTCTAAGCTCAATCCGATCCTGTATATGGTAGATGGCTTGCGGCACGGATTCGTAGGCATAAGCGATGTCTCTCATATCCACGGTCTCGCCATTGTCGGCCTCTCTTCTGCAGGGCTGACAGCATGGAACTATTGGCTTCTTGCCTACAGCAAGAAGCTAAGGCCATAAGTGTCTTCCTCGTACACCATCTGAACCATGTGCACAGAACCCCACGCAAGGAATCTTCTCAAAGAGAAGGTTACCCTCGTACCGCGCCATTTCTTGACTATTCAACAGGGGGTGTACTAGATTTGAAAGAGGTGTGGGTGTTCAGGAGCGTTTCCTGGCACCGTGGTAGTGACCAAGGGAGGTGGCTCAATCTCTTAATCGATTGAGTGACGAGATGACGCCGAGAAAGACCTATCTCAATAGACTTAAATTTTACGGCTATCGTAAGGGCATCAAACTGTACGAACAGCTCGTCTACCGAACGCTGCACTACTTCCCCCCATTGCCGTTTATCGTAAACGTGGAACTGACAAATCATTGCAATGCACGATGCACAATGTGCGATCGGCCCACCATGACCAGACCAACAGGGTATATCAACTGGACCCTTTACACCCAGATTATCGATCAGGTTGCTTCCTTACGGATCCGCCGTGTGAATCTCAACCGTTTCGGCGAACCGCTCCTTCACCCTGAGGTCGCTCCAATGGTCCGATATGCAAAGGACAAAGGGATCAAGGAAGTGAGCTTTGTAACCAATGGGATGCTTCTAGACGAACAGAAGGCCTCCACGATACTCGACGCAGGACTGGACAAGATCACCATATCGATCGATGGAGCCACTGCAGACACCTTTGAACGAATACGAGTCGGTTGTAAGTACGCCAAGGTAGCAGAAAACATAGAACGACTCCTTAGGCTGCGCCGCCAAAGGGGCTTGACCAAACCATACGTGCAGATCTCGACATTGCTCATGCAGGATACGCTGCCGGAGTTGGAACAGGTGATCCAACGATGGAAGCCCCTTGTTGACGAGATACGTCTCGGTCCAGCCCTCCAGTACGGCAACATTACGTTGAACCCGCTACTTCCACGAGCGGGACTTACCAGAGTGCCTTACCCCTGCTCAGAGTTGTTTTGGAGGCTCATCATCTTTTGGAACGGCGATACCACTGTCTGCTGCGAGGATATCAATGGAGCACTTGTGATCGGCAATGTCCGCCAAACGTCCATAAAAGAGCTATGGAACAGCCACGAAATCAATAGAATACGACGTCTGCACCTAGAAAAGCATTTTGCAGCACTCCCTGTATGCGAGGCCTGCGATCTCTCCAATAAGAACATGGTGGATTTTCTGGACAGACAGACCTCGTACTATTCCAAAAAATATAAACTCCACCTCAATGTCCAGTAGGCCGCTTGGCCAACCGGCGCATCGCATTTCAACAGATGAGCGCCACAAAAGGAATCACATGGTGATCTCAGCACATGGCATGCTGCATCGACCCTGGTGGCTACTCGTGTGCATGACGGGCCTTTTCTTTTGTGCTTGCTCAGATGAAAAAGAAGCCTTTCACGAGGACCACGAGCATACCCGCCAGTTCAAAGAAATCCGAGGGATTGTGCACGCCCATTCGATCTACTCCCACGATGCCTGCGACAACATGCCAGAAGGTAACACAGCGTGTCTCATGGAGTTGAGAGATGCCCTTTGCACCACTGGTCAGGACTATCTCATGCTCACAGACCATGCCTCGACATACGCTGATCATGAATTTCCGGATGTACTCCTCTACCTTCCTGAACAAGGTGACGAACTCGTCATGGATGAAAACAACCGTCCGTATGCCAACCGTATGAGGTGTGCTAACGGGACGGTCGTCACACTTATGGCCGGGACAGAAAACAGCATTATGTCTGTCCACCTCCACCAACATCCACCAGGCTCAATAGCTGATCGCAAGGCCCTGTACGGCAGGAAAGACCACGAGGTGATACCGTTACTGCATGAGCTGGGTGCATCTGTCATAGCCTCCCACCCAGAGGGATGGGGCATCGATGCCCTTATTGAACTCGCCCCGGATGGCATCGAGGTATTCAACCTCCATGCTGCAATCGCACCCAACCTTCGGCCACATCTCGGTGTTGACCCTTTTGGGTTTATTGGCCCGCTCATACGTTTCCTTCTGGATCCACAGCTACCTGATCCTGACCTTGTCATCATGACGTTTTTCCCACCTACCACAGCATGGACCCAACGATGGGACAGCTTGCTTGCAGTCAAGCGCTGCTATGGTGTCGCTGCGACCGACTGCCACCGCAACGCCCTACCTTTTCCGCTGTCCGACGGTGACCGTGGTGACAGCTACCGACGCATGATGCAATTCTTCACCAATTGGCTGCTCGTCGATGCTGATACACCAAGGGCAGTTGAACGAGCCTTAGATACGGGCCGTGGGTATGTCGTTTTTGAGTTCCTCGGCATGCCGCATGGGTTCCACATGTACGCAACTGACGGTACAACAACCTACGAACTAGGCGATGAGATCGTAGGACACAATCCCCATCTTGCCATACATGTGTCGAGACCTAGCATTTCCAGCATTGCTCCTTCAGAACCAGAGCCTGCGATCCGTATCCAACTGGTACATGTGGACCAACAAGGCAGCACCATCGTTGCCCAAGGTGAAGAGGATATTGAGTATATGGACCCAATGCCCGGTGTCTATCGTGCAGAGGTGTGGATCGTTCCTTATCATCTTAGGTCTCGCCTAGGAGGCCAGGCAGATACCCTCATGCACGAGTATCCTTGGATCTATTCGAATCCCATATATGTGCGCTGAGGCTGGTCCAACCAATCCAACGAGACAGGTTGGCGTGGACTCGTGTGCTTACGAACAGTCCTCTGCAGGTGCCGCTACTACCCGGTCGGCACGGGAGGTACGCCTTCTCCCCCAGACACACCATAGGAGTGCTACCGAAGCCGAACACACAGAGATAGCTGCACCCGTCATAAGACCGCGCGGCACAAAAGAGAACGTGATCATGTGGCTTCCCGGCTCAAGATAAATTCCTCGAAAGACATAATTTACCGTTTCTATAGGCGTCTCCTTGCCGTCCACCGTACATCGCCACCCAGGGTAGTTCGCTTCTGAGACCACGAGAAGGCCTGCACACGCAAGCTCTGCCTGGATGACCATGCCTCTGCTGTCCTGATGGAGGAGTACTGCCCGTTCCTCTTTGTAGGGACACTCGGCCAACCAAATATCACGTTGTGGCCCGAACATCACTGCTGCCTTCCTGGGTTCAAAAGAGGGATCTCTTAGAAGTTCCAGTGCAGCCGTCTCGTCGTGAACGGTCATTACCTCGTGCACGATGTAGGCGCGAGGAAGCGCATTGGGATTTCGGTAGACTACCTCTGACGGTGTCCTCAGTATCTCCTCATACTGACGGTCACCAAGGTTGGCACCAGGTGGGGCTATGAGATACCGCACATTGAGCATATCCGCTGTCTTACTGTCTTTGAGCGTGTAGTTCTCGAATGTGTACCATGGGTCTCCCAGGGCAAACTCCATATACCGTCGATCAGTCAAAGAGAAAAGCCCGCCTACATTGGCTATCCCGTACACCATGCCCCGATTGATGTACGACTGGTTGTAACGGTTGATATGGCGATACGTGGTTATAGCAGAGCCAGGAAGTGGTACTGATTCGACCGGCATCCATGACTCGACCCTGTACGGTTCAGGATCAGAGGTGAGCAGGGAGACGACCCGAGGATCCCATTCAAGGTACCTCAATGGATAGCGAATGATGAACTGCGACTCGTACGACCATAGGTCGAGAAATAAGCATGCGAGCGTCAGAAATCCAAGCAGGTACCTCCTGTGCGGAATAAAGACCCACAGATACAGCAGCATACCGCACAGCGGGAAAAGAAGCGTTGGTCGAAGCAGACTCCTCCTTGCAGTATCCAATGCCTCCATAACAAATGCTGCAGTAAAGACGTCTTTTGGCACAAGCTGAGGTCCGAGCTCTACAAAGTCACGCCACAGTGACGATCGGCCGAGATTGAGCCAGGGAATAACTGCATACGACAGCCCTAGCGCGCATCCTCCAACAATCGCCAGCCGAGCAATCCATGGAATGGTCCGCCTGATGGAATCAGGCGTGTCCTTACTACACGTATTCGAGCGTGTTGTCTCGAAGAGTGCCGCTAGACCAATACCAGCTATTACAGCACTACCAAAACTTGCAACAGAGATCCATCGCGATATAAACCTAAACAGCTTAAAGCCAGGAACATACTTGTACACATAGACAAAGCCTGGGACATAACGGCCCATTGCAAGGAGCATGGTGCATACTACCAGGATCACAAAAAACAAGGTAAGTGCCGGGCGTCTTCGCACACCACATATTGCTATTGCACCGAGCAGTAAGGTGAAGATCCCCACATACACCATATGCATCGCCATGATCCCATCACCCCAGTACGGCCTGGTCAATTCATTACCAAAAAACTCCGGTGCCACGAACGTAATGAGTTGATCCGGGGGGAATGGGCCGAGTTGCTGGAACAGATGCCCTCCACCTCCAGTACGTATCGAAATGGCCTTAAGGTGGGCAAGAGGAAAAAGCATAACGCAGGCGATACCTATGCCCAACACCATGCTGAGGCAGAACCGCACAAAAAACGCGAGCCGTTCCCTCCAGCTGGCTTCCGGGTAAGCAGGAACACACGCCCTGAAGACACCATAGAACCCGACAGCAAGGAGATTGTAAAAAGAAAACTGGAGATGACCGCTAAGAAACTGGAGCCCAACTGTCAACGAAAGAAGGGCTGCATACCCTGATTTTGGTTTTCTCACAAGCCACTCGGTCACACAAAAGAGGCATGGCAGCCATGCCATCGTACACAGCTGGGGGATGCTACCAAGATAAATTCTGCCCCCTTGGAAGCCGCAGAACCCAAACACAATAGCAGCAGCCATGCCGGCCCACACGTTGTCGGTGATACGTTGCACATATCGATAGGAGCAGTAAGACCCCAACCATACGTGAAGGCCGACCGTCCAAGCAAAGGCAAGGGAAATGGGCAAGACAAGAAACAGAATATTCAGTGGGTAGAACATCCCCTGGATGGGATCAACGATAAAGGGAAAGCCGCATAGCACATAGGAATTCCATAAGGGTACCTGCCCTTCGCGCAATTGCCCGAATCCCCATGCTCTCCAGTAGTATTTCTCATGCACCACATCCCAGCCATAGAGAATAGTCGAGGTGCTGAAAAGATGTGGACCCAACACGACACCAACAAGAACCCCGAGGACAATCCCGCTCGCCACGTGAGGTCTGGTTGACAACCAAATACCGGGCGGCGAGGTGGCCGCAGTAATTGGACGATTCGCGTATGCAGACTCGTACCCTTGTTTGCTCATGACGTGGAAGTAGCCCTCTCCCTCCGAATTAGAATGAGTATGACAGGTAGATACGTACACGTTCTGGCGGCGATTTCAGTACAATAAACCCAATGGGGTCTTCGCCAAGGTTTTTTGATGCTAGAGGAATCAAAGGGTCTGTGGTGAGCGTTTCGACGTAGTGGAAACTTAGCACAATTTCACCATCATCTGGCTCGAGCTGCTCGAGTATGATCTCATTGTAGGTTGCCCTCGCCCTTCCAGATCCCTTCAGTATGTAGGAATGCGTTCGGTCCACGGTATACACTGAAAACTTGTCTATATCTCTATCCTTGTGGATCCAGTCAGAAAACTGTTCCAGGCAGCGCTTTGCTTCATCGGACCAGACAATGATCCATCCAATATTGTAACGCTCAAAGATGCCGTCAAGTTCTTCCCGACTATACGCGGCAAGGTCCCGACCCAAAAGACGTCCATCTTGAAAATGGGTATAGTGATAGTCGAGGAACACATATGGATACGGTCCTCCGACAAACGACCGTGCCGTGCGTTCAGGCAGGAGCGACGGGAAGTAGGTATGGTAGTACGCGTACCCTGGGCCATGCCGATCAAAGTAGCCAGAATCTTCTATGAGGATTCTCGCCTCTTGTGACGTGTGATAGCGTATCCAGTCCTCTAGATCATGAAGTGGTTGTGGAAGTTCGGTTGTCAGTCTGCAGCACGCCCTCACATCCGTGTAAAAGGATGGCAGGAGGTGTGCGCCAAGAAGAAACACACAAAACCCAATGACTGCCAGCCCAGGGGCGTATGCCCACCCCCTCGACCTAAACCAACCGACGATTACCTCCAAGCCCTTGCACACAAGTGGAATGAGAAACATGTTGAGGCCGCCGTCGTATCTGGCTGGATCAAGCTGTTCGGTCAGAGAGAAAAAACTTCCAAAATAGGTGAGAAAGAACAGGTAGACGCTAGAGACAAGGAACATCAAAGTGCATTTCCTCTCACCGCTACGCAGCGATGAAATAGTTCCAAGCAGCGCCAACACCATGATGCACTGCCGCAACAGCATCAAGCCGGGCTTGTGCGAGGAGGTAACAATACCGAGGGATTGGTGCACCCAAAGGTAATCCTTGATCGGCCTCAATAGATAGTGACTCTGCCAAAAGAGTGTGCCCTTCAGAAACGTCTTGTGCGGCAGCAGGTGGAGCATCGGCACGATCCAGAAACTGTTGAAAAGAACTGCGAGCAAGCAGATGCCGATAAGCACCAGGAGCCGCCGGCCTCGCTCATGCAGTGGCGCAACGCCAGTACCAAGTCCAAGGATAAATAACGTGACGAGCGGAATCAGCAAGATGACTACAGATGTCTTGTGGACAAGTAACGTCAGTGGTACGCTTATCGCCAGTGCCAATCCTGTCCGCACGCCTCCCTTGAACACGAATCTCACCGCAAGGCAGGTAGTCAAGAAGGCGAGATGGATAACCAAACACCCGGTGATCATTCCGACCGCGGCATGAACCATGGGTAGTCCTTTCATGCAGTAGCTTACCCCTAGCATCGTACCAAGGATCGTCACCCCTTTGGTGCACCCAAGGAGTCGAAGCCCTGCATAGAGGGTACCCACAGGAGCAATAAAACAAGCGGCATATACACCTTTTATGATAAGCGCAGCAGGTAGCCAAGGAACAAGAACGCTGACTACTTGCAAGCACACGTTCGAGTTCCATATGAAGTCGAGTGGATACCCGGCCATGAAGTAGGGATCGAACCCCCAGAGCCTACCCGAGTGGGAAAAGAACGAACGGCCTGCGTGAATGAAAAACAGAAGTAGGGAGAAGTCATTCGTGTAAATCGGCTTTGTTGAAAGCAGGCTATGACCAGGGGCAAATAGCGACATGCTGACCGCACATGCACCTGCGGCCAAAAGCATCAAGACAATCCACGCCCACACAGAGCGTATGAAGGCACAGCCCGTCACGGCCACCATGGGTACGTCACATCGCTTGCGTGATAGCTACGATCCGGTGATCAGACGGATTAAGTATAAACGAAAACAAAAGAGGGAGCACCTGCAGCACGCTCTTTCACACGCCGGTCTTTGAGCTCCCCCACAAACAGGTGACCGTGACTACCTTTATTTGGAAGGAGTCCTAACGGGCTCCATAATTGATGAGCTTGAGGAACGGAGTGAGTCTTTCGTTTGTATGCTTGAACAAGAAACACCATCGGCATATAGGATGAGAAATCGGCTTGCACTTCTTGCGAAACATCCGATACGCTTGTCCATCCCATATCTCGGCAATTGAATGTGCTTTCAGATTCCCGACTACATATTCACCCGGGGAGTAGCAACAGGGCAACACGTCACCATTGGGCTGCACGACTGTTCTGATCCAGGGAATGAAGCAGTACTGCCAGGGATGTGTGTAGCAATTTCTCGCGTTCTGTTGGAGTTCTTCCTCGCTGTCTCCAAAGGGGAGTCGTGTGAGCAACCCTGCTTCTTGGAATCGCTTCAACGTTGCACCTGAAAAGATCTCTTTTATCTTCCGTATATCCTCGACCTCGAGTCTGAACTCTTCGGTGTCCTTGTACACACTGGCTTCGTTTTCAGAAACATTTACAGGACCCAATGAAAACGAATCAACACCCCATTCCTTTTTCCGCTCAATAAACTGTGTGAGGCTCATATAGTTCTTCTTGTTGATGACTGCATTGACATTTATCCAGACATATCGTCCGTGTTTTTCGGACATTGCCCGGATCGCCTTGATACCGCGAACCGCCTTTTCAAAGACACCCTTGCCTCTAAAACTGTCGTGAAGCTCGGCAGTCGGACCGTCGATAGAAAAATTCGCAACAGTAAGCCCTGATGAGACCAGCCGATCGGCATAGGCCTCGGTAATGGCAATGCCATTGGTATTGATGATAGTGCTCATCCCTTTGTGATGGGCATACGAGATCAATTCGCAAAGATCACTTCTCAAGGTAGGCTCGCCACCGGAGAAGGTGATGTTCTTGGTCTTCATTCGCTCCAGGTCGTCCAAGACCTTTTTTATTTCTTCTGTGGTCATCTCGTCTTTTGATACGTTAAGGCCCTCGCCATGATCCCTGAGGTAGGAATCAGGATCTCTGTAGACCTTCCAGATGTCGCAAAATATACATTGCGAGTTACAGCGCCACGTAAGCCTGAAATCACACGCCACAAGGTAAAACCCGAGGTTGTTTCGAATCTTCGAAGGGAGCAAAGGTGCCTTTAGCAAGGCATTCAGGCGCTTCTGACGGTTCCGTGCAACCTGAGCAAGCATGAAACGTTTCTTTAGTGTACTCATAGGTGGTAGTGCATCTCCGACTTCATATTGGGGACAAAAGCATTGCGGGAGAATATGAACGACCTGGTCATCAGTAGCCAAACAGTTTCTTCACCACTGCCTCAAAAAGTCCTGTACAGAGCCACAGGAACAAGACGTAGGCGATTCTAATCTTATGGTGATCTCCAATGGTATCGAGCTTGTCGAGTACGTTATATCGTTCGATCCACATGAAATAGAGATATGAAAGCAGCACAATGGTCAACAAAAGGTAATACCGATACCTCACCGCTACCCAGACAATGAGGGCCACCAGCAGCACCTCGAGGGCCCACCTAAGAAAGAACGTTTTTCTTTTGCCCAGGAGAATCACGGTCGTACGATGACCTGAAGAGGAATCTACTGAAAAATCCCTCAACTCATTGTTGATCTGTGCGATCGCTGAATTGGTTGCAAACACGAGCCACATTACAAAAAACAGCCCGTCAGGTGGCCTCAGGTGAAGGTAGCCGGGTACGATCATCATGGAAATCCAGATCACATGAAATACGACATCCCATATTGGACGTTCTTTCGCCCGAAATACAGGGGAAGAATAAAGGTAGGCCAAGATCACGAGACCCACGGCAAACACTGCCCATCCAACAGACACTGACAGGGCCAACAAGATGCTCAACACCGGCGTGGTAATGACAATGGCCTTGCCAAGCATCTTTTTTCTTTCGTCATCTCCGCAAAATACGTTTCGTCTTCTCTTGTACTCGTCCTGCTTGTCGTAGGGAGCATCTTCAAGGTCGTTGTAGATAAAAATAAAACCGTTGAAAAAAAACATCGATAGCACAAGGGCACAGAATCCGAGGTCTAGACCATGAAGGGAGTTGACGATAGGCCCAAAAAAAACAGGCAGGGTAACAAAAAACCACTCTTTTACTCGCAATTGCCTAAACAGGGTCATCTCGGAAACGTTACTCTGGTTCATTGCAGCCTCATCGCCGGAAGCTAAACTAACTACATGTTCGTCAAAAACCCGTTAATCAATTATATCAATTTTCGTCACATCAAACGACCACCCCCAGTAGTCGATTGACACCATCGTTGGGTTCCCATACTATTTTTGTAATGTGCAAAGGGCCTGCGGTGAATGCACATGAGGAACGAGGATACGTATGATCTTCCAACGCATTTGGAATTTCGTGCGCGGAACACGCCACAACTACGGCCTCGATCGACAGAGCATGTGGGACAAGGTCCGTCGCCATGCATTCACGTTCTTTCACTATAACTCACCAAAGAAATTCCTCAACCTACTGTTGGTATTCATCCAGGGAGTATTTCGATTCAGGAAAATCTATGGCAGGCCGTTCATCATCAAGATAGAACCCACAGTCAGATGCAATCTTCGATGTCCTGGCTGTGTGCACGGCACATCGTTTCCACTGAGCAATCGGAGTATGCCGTTTGAGGTGTTCAAGCGGATATGTGATGAGCTGGGGGACTATCTGTACAAGATTTCACTCTACATCATTGGTGAACCACTGTTGAGTCCTGCGATATACGAAATGATCGCCTACGCAGCCAACAAGCGTATTGGCACGGTTATCAGCTCAAATTTCCATGCGATCGACGCACAAAAAGCTGAACAGTTGATACGCTCCGGCCTAAGCCATCTCATCATTGCCCTTGATGCCATGGACCAGACAGTGTATGAGAAGGTCCGTGTCGGAGGCCAGGTGGATCGTGTGGTGCGCAATATAGAAATGTTCATGAAGAAGCGTGCGGAACTGGGCAGCCGCCTGCCGTTTGTGGAATTACAGACGATCAGGAATGAGCATACCCGGAGCCAAATACCCAGGATAGCAGCATTTGCACAACACCTTGGGATCGATCGATATACGATAAGGGATGACGTGCAGGAATTCAGCCTAAGGCCCAAAAACAAGGCCTGCTTTTGGCTATGGCATACACTCCTCATAAACGAGGACGGGATGATTTTGCCTTGTTGCCCGGCTGCGTGCACCCCTGAATTCATGGAGCGACCTGAGGAATTTTGGTAATGTGTCGAGCATGAGTGCAGCCGAGATATGGAACAGCCCCAGATATGTACAAGCCAGGGGACTCTTCTCCTTTCGCCGGATGCACCATGTAAAGCACATGGACAAGGCTGCAGTCCCTATTTGCTTCTACTGTAGCCTCTTTCGCACTCCCCAACGAATACGGGAAGATGCACGGATTGCAGGCCTTACTGTGCCAAAGATATTTTGACTGGTTCCTTTGTGCCGACTCGGACGCGCCTCACACCCGGCCTTTTTGAGTAGATCACGGCTCAGGGAGTACGTATGGACAAGGGCATCTTGTGCTCGAGGTAGCAAAACGTTTACAATAAGTTAGAAGTGCACCACTAAAAAGTTGCTTGGGCACTGTGAACTCACCGGATCGGTCACGTGCCTACGCCTCGTAAGGAACGTGACTACGGAGGCAGGCGACACAACTGCTGTTGAGAACCAAACGGTTCTGAAAAAGTCATGTAGCCGATTGCTGCACAGGCCTGCCTGTACGAGTGTTCAGATATACCTCAACTTTTGGCCAATTCCTGACGAACTCAAGAGAAGCGAGCAAAAACACTAGTTCACCATTGATGATTTAGAAAGTACCCCTCTATGAAACCCCAGGATTGCCATGTCGCTGTCCGTGTCCGCGCACGTGTGTGTGTACTCATGGCCACCGTCTGCCTTGCCTGTTCCTCGGCATCTCAGTATGTCCCGCTTCCTCCCACACCTCCCCTTCAATCAGAGGAAGAAGAAGCTGACTACCGACTCAAAGCAGGGGACACCATTCAGATTCAGTTCTACTACCAGCCTGAACTTGGAACCACACAGGAAATTAGACCGGATGGAATGATTTCCTTAGCACTGCTTGGCGAGCGACAGGTCTGCGGTCTTACTGCCAATGAACTCAGTGCCCAGCTGAAGGAGGAATACCAGCCTTATTTTGACCGGCTCGAGGTCGCAGTGATCATCACCAAGATAGCCCCAAAGCTCGTTTTTGTTTCAGGAGCAGTCCCACTAAACCAAATCGTCAAGTACGAAGGCAGCCTCACCGTAGCCCAGGCAATCATAGGATGTGGGGGCTTCTCTTCGTCCGCAAAGCTCGACAGCGTGTTGGTAATCCGAGATCAAGGAACGACCGAGCCCAAAGTATACAAAATAGACGTCAACAAGGCAGTCAAAGAGGGCGGAAGGGACTTTCTGCTACAACATCACGACGTGGTATATGTGCCGTTCACTACTATTACCAAAGTCAACCAATTCGTGAACCAATATATCGACGGCATTATTCCAAAGCACGTGGCAACGGCATTTGGATTCGGATATCCGCTCAGAGGCGTAGCTGGAGAGGTGAATTTCAATATCAATGCACCGCAACAATGATGGTGCACACTGGAAAGGCACTCATTGGGAATGACCAAATTCAAGGAATTGTTGCGAGGCCATGAGTACGGCCCGCTGGGGCAGGGACAAAAAAAGGCTGCGGTGCCCTACCAGACCACCATTCCCGGGATATCTCCCGAGGTAAAGCACCGGAAGCAGTATGCTTCCCAGATAGAACCGCAGGTCCATCAGGAATATCTGAAGATAAAGACGGTTGTTCTTGCATCGACAGTGGCAGAACGACCCGTACAATCGTGTATGGTCATAGGATCTGTACCGGGCGAAGGTGCTACCACGGTTGCAGTCACACTCGCTCATGTCATGGCAACAGGAGATGCATTCCCAACCCTCCTGGTTGATAGTGATATACGGCACCCATCGGTACATACCTATCTGGGGCTCCCGAACGATGTAGGATTGGGCGAACTCCTTTCCTCAGACATGCCGTTCGAGCAGGCTCTACAGGAGGGACCCGTACCAGATCTACGGATTATTACTGCAGGCAATGTGCTATTGGACACCTCGAATATACTGAAGACAAACCGCTTTCACGAATTCATGAGCTACGCAAAGAAACGGTTTAAGTACATTATTTTTGATGCCTCTCCTGTAAGTGAAGGATTCGATGGGATCGTATTCGGGGCAGCCCTTGACGGGTGCCTACTCGTAATCCATACGGACAGAACGCCCGTGAGCGTAGTAGCCAGCGTCCAGCAAAGTCTCGCACAGGCAAAGATACACCTGTTGGGCGTTGTGCTGAACCGCAAGAAGCGGTACGTACCGAGCTTTATCCTCAAGGATTACGGAGCACCTGCGGTGTAGGTATGCACGCTGGGTGGTAACAGCAACTATACAAGGTATGCCATATGGAACAACTGGACGCACGTTCTTCAAAATATCATACACTATACAATTTCTATCACGTGTTATTTAAACGCAAAAAGATGGCCATCTTTTTGTTCTTCGTCACATTTGGTCTGATCTTCTTCTCCTACGTACTGATGGAACCAAAGTACAAAGCGGTCACAAAGGTAATGGCTCGCCACAACAAGAAACAAGACATTACCTTCTACAAAGACTTGCAAGAAGTATCGCTCGGCAATTTTCGTGTAAATCCCATGTCCAACCTCGTAGAAATAGTAAAGTCCAGAGAACTCGCTGCTGAGATTGTTCGACATTTTCACCTGGATGAACGGCTCAAAGAACAAAAAGAGAACCCTAAGACGTTCCGGGACAAGTACCAGAAACTGTACACCCAGATACTCAAGAGTCCAGTTGATGCTATCTTGTGGGGACTTGCGAAAGTAGGTGTCAAGAGACAACAAGGACCGCCGCCTGACTATTTTCAGTTGGCTATCGACAAGTTCCTCGACGATATTCAAGCAGTCCTGATCGTGGTGGAGACCGAGGTGCTCTCCATCGAAATTTGGGGCTCCTCCTCAGAGGAAGCAGCCGAGATGGCCAACATGACTACACAACTCCTCATCAATGAGGTCAGGAGGATAGACAGCCAGGAAGCCAAGACAGCCCAGGATTTTGCTTACGATCAGTACCGCAGGATTTCCGCTGAATTGGTCGAGGCAGAACAGAAAGCACTCGCATTTCGTAAAGAAAACGGCATCATTGACGAAGAAGAACAGACCAAGATGTTTACCAAGCAGCTCGAGAAACTCGAAACCACGCTCGTTGCCAGCATCACCCAAAAGGTCGAAACTGAATCAAAGATAGCAACAATGGAGGCGCAACTGAAAAAAGAATTTATCCTGCCCAAGACCTACCAAGAGCTCAGCACCCAGCTCGCAAACGCAAGAAATGAGTTGACAACTATCAACGAGAGACTTGCAGAAGTCAAAGACCAAATTGAAAAAACCAAACAGGATGCAGCAAAACTGGCCGAAGACAGGATAACCCTTGGCATACTCCAGCGCGAGGTCGATGCACGAAAAAGCCAGGTAAAAATGTTACGCGATGTAATCGAAAAGCTCGAGGTACAGAGGGTAGGGAGGCTCAGCGAACACGACTTTGTGATCATCGAGGAAGCCAAACCGTGGAAGGCGATGGACGTCTCGTGGCCCAATGGTGGCTTGTTCCTACTGCTGGGCATCCTTTCAGGGCTGACCGTTGCATTGCTCGTACCGTTTTTTGTGGAATATTGGAGGGAGACATTCACCGCACCCGAAGAAGTGGAAAGACGGCTGGGAGTACCTGTGATCGCCACACTGCCGGAATTCCATCGAAAAAGTCTGCTTCCTCGAAGCAGACTTCAATTGCCCTAAACATACCAAATGAGAGCACCCATTAAGACAGCCGTAGTATCCTTACTTGGAGTCACTGGGAAGGTCGTGCGCCCCACAGGCCATGCTATTCTCACCTACCACTCATTGGACGAACATAACACGATCGTATCAACTCCACCCTGGGTTTTTGGCGTACACATGAGCCATCTCAAGTCCCAAGGGTTCCACGTCACCTCCCTGCGTGCGCTTATTGACTGCCTAAAACACGGATCCAGTCTACCTGAGCGGACAGTATTTCTCACGTTCGATGACGGTTTAGAGAATACCTATACAGTCGCATTTCCCATCCTCGAAGCTCTTGGCTTCCGGGCAACGGTCTTTCTCGCAACTGACTACATTGGACAAAAGGCTCGCTGGTATACCGATGCGGGTATTCCTGCGCTTCCCATGTTGACCTGGAACCACATCAATGAAATGAAACGACATGGAATCGATTTTCAGGCTCATACCTGCTCCCATCCTCACCTGCCGCAGATAAGCTACCAAGAAGCTAAAGAAGAGATGCGTTCAAGCAAGGAAGTTATTGAGCACCAGCTGGGTCACCCTGTTGAGTTTTTCGCCTATCCATTCGGTGAGTACACACCTGCCCTCAAGGAGCTCGCACGTTCACTTGGTTTCGTCGGCGCCTGTACCACCGAGGTGGGCCTGTTTCATCCCTCTGATGACCGTTATGCAATAAAGAGGATGGGCCTCAACTACACTCGGAGTACGACGACAGCACAGGCCTCGGTAATCATCGACGCATGTGTACGCGGTACCTTCACCTGGTATCGCGCCCTCGCCCGCTCCCTTCATCTTGCAAGGACCTCTATGCAACGAAAAGACCGGTGAACAATCTATGCTCACTACCGTAGTCAGGATAACCTTATACATTATTGCCTTTTCACTCTTGATCGCCTTTCCCTTCATGGCGGTACGGCGTACGCGCGAGGAGGGACGATGGAGCATCGAGCAGATTGGTGTCCTTCTGGTGTGCTACGCACTTCCATTTTATACCTTTTTCTCCGCCAGTCAGATCGGAGGGCCTTCGTTCATCACCGTTGCAAAAATACTTCTTATGTCCACACTAGCGTTGTGGTTCCTCAAGGCCTTTTTCATCGAGCGTGACATCAATCTTTTCACAAAACCCTTTCAAAGTGGGATCAGTATTTCTGTCCTCCTGTGCACATGGGTTGCAGGTATAAGCATGCTCCAAATGCAACCAAAAGAAATGGACGTTGGCATAAAACTTTTTATCATGTCCTCGATTCCTGTCACGTTGATGTATCTGCTCCTGATCAACACATTGGTGCGGAAAGCACTCATTCGTTGGTGCCTCATCGCTATTGTGACTGCCACTACGCTTGCGTGTATCGGTGGCCTCTACGAACTCCTCTCAGGAAAGCCTATTTGTAAAAAGCGATGGGCAAAGGCATTGGGGGGTCAAGGAATAACCACGGTATATAGGTCAGAGACAGGAAGAAGGAGGATAGTGAGTTTCAACCTCGACCCTGATCTTCATTCCCAGGCAGTCTGTTTTGGGCTGGGGCCGTTGCTTTCGTTTGCGGTTCTGGCGCGTAGGAGACGCAATCAAGTAGTGCTGCTCGGGACTGCGCTCTTGTTTTGCGTCAACGGGGTCGGCACCGGGTCAAAGGCAGGCTGGATCGGCCTTGCAACGGTACTCGTTGTCTTTGCAGCGCTCATGAGGATACGCAGAAAGGCCTTGCTCATAACGACGGCGGTACTACTGCTTGCAGGCTCGGTGGTGTTCATGGAAACATTTACCAAGGCTGCAATCTTGGAACGAATTGTCGGCAAGAGCGGCCGCTCCTCAAACAGGGCCCGATTTGTAGACTGGAAAGTCTCCCTGCTTGCCTTCTGGCAAAAGCCGATCCTCGGGTATGGACTTGGAAGTTCAGTGTATGCACTGCCAAGATTCCACAAGTACGCACCTGATGCGATTCCAATGGTAGAAAAAGCTACCTCAGGTACCCACATCGCGGTGTACACCCTTGTACTGACTGAGGTTGGGCTCGTAGGCCTTATTGTGTATCTTGCCCCTTACTTCTTTACTATCAGGATATTACTGCGTCTGAGAAAAACCAGAGCCGATCCCTTCTTTCGTCATATGCCCGATGGATTGATTGCAGCGCTTGTAAGTAACCTCGTCATGCTATTGTTTCATCCAATTGGAGGTTCAGAGATTCAATTTATCTTTATGGCGATAGCCGCAAATGCAACGCAAGCAGCAAGCCTTCTCGTCAGAGCCACACCTTCTGAGCCTGTAGCTTCAGGCCCTCAACCAACCTGGAAACTGCTCCCCACGTGAAGTGGGATCGGCTCCTGGATCCAAGAAGGTGCCTGCTGAACGCTCCGTACGAGTAAAGGATAACGGGTCATGATCAAGGTGGTTCACTTGTTAGGTGGCGGCATCATGTGCGGCGCAGGAGAGTATGCCTTGCGGCTGGCGGGGGGCCTCGCTGACAAAGGTTTTTCATGTACGCTTGCTACCTTGAAAAATGGGCCGCTTGTGGTCCACGCGCGACGGCGCGGTGTCGAGACCATAGTACTCAACAAACAATTTCCAGCAGACGTAACGGTAATCCCCAAGCTGG
>FWPV01002448.1_pt1 | contig 45651 bp, 37 predicted proteins | sample 2228371 | NCBI WGS metagenome assembly FWPV01 (sample SAMEA103939776, study PRJEB20133) | metagenome
GTCCCCACTCTTGGGGACGCAAAACTCCGGGCGCCCCCACGAGTGGGGGCGCTGCAAGCACGAGTGCTTGCGCCACGGAGGGCTGCGGCGTCCCCTCTCATGGGGACGCCCGGAGTTTCTACATTCGGACCGCCATCGGAAGTAACGCGCGATCCCTGTGTGGGTTATTGGCCGAGGCGCTTGCGCACGGCGTCGAGGACTCCGTTGATGAACTTGGCGGCTTCCTCCCCGCTCAACCGGTGGGCAAGCTCAAGGGCTTCGTCGATGACGACCGGCGGGGGCGTGCCGACGTCGCGCATTTCGAAAATCGCCATCCGCAAAATGTTGCGGTCCACCGCCGCCATGCGTTCCAGACGCCAATTGTCGGAGTGGGCGGCGATCAGCTGGTCGATCTCCTCCACTTTGCCTGCGGTTCCCTTGGCCAGGGTTTCCATAAAGGGGTCCGGTTCGGGGGCGGGGGCGTTGTCTTCGTCCGCCGCTTCGCAGGAATAAAGGGAGCGGTAGAAAGCCTCCACCGCCGTCTCAATAGGCTCTTTGCGAATGTCCCACTGATATAAGATCTGCGCCGCGCGGAGCCGGGAACGGTGGCGGGAGGGCATGCTAATCCGATGCTCGCAGCTTGCGCATCAGGTCCGCCATTTCGATGGCGGTCATGGCGGCGTCAAAGCCCTTGTTGCCGCTCTTGGCGCCGGCGCGGTCGATGGCTTGGTCGAGCGTGGTGGTGGTAAGGACGCCAAAGGCGACCGGGACGCCGTTCTCCATCGCCACTTGGGCGAGTCCTTTGGCGGCTTCGTTGGCGATGTAGTCGAAATGCGGCGTGTCGCCTTTGATGACCGCGCTGAGGCAGATGATCGCGTCGTGCCGCTTTTGGCGCGCCACTTCGGCCGCCGCGACCGGCAGCTCCCATGAGCCGGGGACGCGGACGATGTCGACCCGGTCCATGTCCGCTCCGGTGCGTCCCAGGGCGTCCAGCGCGCCGGCCAGAAGCCGCTCCGTGATGATGCTGTTGAACCGGCTCACCAGGATGGCGAACTTCAGTCCTGCCGAATTCAGATTGCCTTCGATGGTTCTCATAGATCTTTCTCTATTGTCCCGTGAATCGGGGCGGACGTTTTTCGAGGAACGCCGCCATGCCCTCGCGGGCGTCGCTGGTAGCGCCGAGGCGCCCGAAAGCGTCGCTTTCCGCCTCCATGCCGGCGCCGGCCACGCTCATCACCGCCCGGACGGCGAGCGGTCCGTTCGCCAATACCTTGTGGAGCAGTTTTCTGGAGAAGGGCAGCAGCTCCGCGGGCGGAACAACGTAGTTGACGAGTCCCACCCGCCAGGCTTCCTCTGCTTCCACCAACTCGCCCGTGATCATCCATTCGAGAGCTTTCGCATAACCGGCGAGCCGGGGCAGACGCTGCGTGCCGCCGTAGCCGGGAATCAGGCCCAACTTTACTTCCGGCAGCCCCATACGGGCGCCCGCCGCGGCGACACGCATGGTGCAGGCCAAAGCCAGCTCCAGCCCGCCGCCGAGGGCGTAGCCGTTAATCGCCGCCACGGAGGGCTTGCCCAATCCTTCGATGCGGTTCATCACCGCCTGCCCGCGGCGGGAGAACTCGCGCAGCCCGGCGGCGTCCAAAGCGGCGATCTCGGCGATATCCGCGCCGGCGACGAAGGCCTTGTCGCCCGCGCCGGTGAGGATGAGCCCGCGGATTTCGGGTGACTCCTCCACCATCTTGAGGGCGGCGTCGAGCTCCGCCATCACTTCTTGATTGAGCGCGTTCCTCTTTTCCGGACGGTTAACCGCCGCCACCGCGACGCCGCCGTCTTCGACCTCGAGCAGGATTTGGCGAAAAGCCATGTGGGATAATTGCACTCAGAGCCTCATCATACCGCATGGATCCAGCATTTATCCGCAATTTCTCTATCATCGCGCACATCGACCATGGAAAGTCGACCCTGGCGGACCGGCTTCTGGAGGTCACGGGCGCGCTGTCTCAGCGCGAGATGATGGAACAGGTCCTGGATTCGATGGACCTGGAGCGGGAGCGCGGCATCACCATCAAGGCGCACGCCGTGCGGCTGAATTACGCCGCCGGCGATGGCGCTACGTATCAGCTCAATCTGATCGACACGCCCGGGCACGTCGATTTCAGCTACGAAGTGTCGCGCAGTTTGCAGGCTTGTGAAGGCGCGCTCCTGGTGGTGGACGCGAGTCAGGGGGTGGAGGCGCAGACGCTCGCCAATACCTATCTTGCTTTGCACCACAATCTGGAGATCATCCCGGTGATCAACAAGATCGACCTTCCGGCGGCGGAGCCGGAGCGGATCAAGGAGCAGATCGAGCAGGTCATCGGCTTAGACGCCAAAGACGCCATTCTGGTCAGCGCCAAGCAGGGGACGGGGATACACGAGGTGCTGGAGGCGGTGGTTCATCTGGTGCCTCCCCCTAAGGGAGATCCGCAAGCGCCGCTGCGGGCTCTGATCTTCGATTCGTGGTTTGATCCTTACCGGGGAGTGATCACCCTGCTGCGCGTGGTGGACGGCTCGCTGCGGCTCGGGCAGCGCATTCGCTTGTGGTCGAACGGCAAGGTGTATGAAGTCGAGGGTTTGGGGTATCAGTCGCCCAAGCCGGTTCCGTGCGAGGAACTGACCGCCGGCGAAGTCGGTTACATGTTCGCCAACATCAAGAACGTCGGCGACGCTCAAATCGGCGACACGGTGACCGATGACAAGAATCCCGCCGCGGAGCCGCTGCCCGGTTTTGAGCAGATCAAGCCCATGGTCTTCGCCGGACTGTATCCGGTGGAATCGCACGAGCACGGGGCGCTGCGCGACGCTCTGGAAAAGCTAAGGCTGAACGACAGCGCGTTCAGCTTCGAGCCGGAGAATTCGGCGGCGCTCGGTTTTGGATTCCGGTGCGGCTTTCTCGGGCTGCTGCATTTGGAGATCGTGCAGGAGCGCTTGGAGAGGGAATTCGACATCGACCTGATCACCACGGCGCCGGGTGTGCGCTACCGGGTGACGCTGCGCAACGGCGAGGTGGTGGAAGTGGACAATCCCACCAAGTTCCCGGAGCCGGCGGAGATCGATCACGTCGAGGAGCCGATCATCGAAGCCACGGTCATCACGCGCGACGAGTACTTGGGCGAAATCCTGAAGCTGTTAGAAGAGAAGCGCGGGGTGCAGAAGAAGTTCGAGTATCTCGGCGGCGGGCGGGTGATGCTGACTTACGAACTGCCGCTGAACGAGATCGTGCTGGATTTTTACGACCGGTTGAAGTCGGCTTCGCGCGGCTATGCTTCGCTGGATTATCACCTGGCGGGCTACCGCACCGCGCCGATGGTGAAGCTGGACGTTCTGGTGGCGGGGGAACCGGTGGACGCGCTTTCCATCATCGTGCACCGGGATTTCGCCTACGAGCGCGGGAAAGCGCTCATTGAGCGCTTGCGGAAGCTGATCCCGCGGCAGATGTTCGAGGTGGCGCTTCAGGCGGCGATCGGCAACAAGGTGGTGGCGCGCGAGAACATTCCGGCGCTGCGCAAGAACGTGCTAGCCAAGTGTTACGGCGGCGACATTACGCGCAAACGCAAGCTGCTCGAGAAGCAGAAAGAGGGCAAGCGCCGGATGAAGCGCGTCGGGAGGGTGGAGATCCCTCAAGAGGCTTTCCTGAGCGTGCTGCGCGTTGGCGGTACGGAAGGTTCCTGACCGCGAGCGGCTTACTCAGCCGCCACTTTGCGTGCTTGCTCGAAGAGAAAGTTGAGCGTTTTCTCGGTGCGGATGTTGTTGGCGATGCGTCCGATGGCGCCTTCCTTTTCGAGGTTCATGCGGACCGCGGCGACCGGTTCGCGCCGCTGCCGGGCGATGCGATGGACTTCGCGGTCGACTTCATCCGCGGTCGCCATGATGGCTTCGCGGTCGGCGATGCGGTCCAAGATCAAAGCCGCTTTGACGTCGTGGATCGCCTTGTCCTTCTGGCTTTCGCGGATCTTGTCCCAATCCAGGCGGATGCTGCGGGGATCCACTCCCTGAGCCGCCATCACGCGCAGGTAGCTTTCCACTTGGATTTCCAATTGCCGTTCGATATAGGCTTCCGGAACCGGAAAGTCGTGCATGCTGACGAGCTTGTCGACCAGCGCGTCCTTGGCTTTGCGCTGCGCGGCGCTTTCGCGCTCCGCGTAGATGGCTTTGCGGACGGCTTCGCGGAGTTCATTCAAGTCCTGAAAGTCGCCTAGGTCCTTGGCGAAATCGTCGTTGACCTCGGGCAGTTCCTTGCGGCGGATGGCTTTCAGCGAGACGAGGAAAGTCACGGTCTTGCCTGCCAGCCGCTGGTTGCCGTAATCCGCCGGATAGGTTACGGTGATTTCCTTTTCTTCGCCCGGCGTCATGCCGCGGACGTTCTCGTTGAAAGCGGCTACGGTGTCCTCGGCGCCGATGTGGAGCATGACCTCGTCCTGCTGGATCGGCTCGCCGGTGATCCCTGCCAGGCTCTTGAGCGAGACCACCGCGTAGTCGCCGTCTTCGACCGGACGGGGGTCGATGTTGACATACTCGGCGCGCTGCTCGCGCAGTCCCTCGATGCGCTTGGCGATGTCCTCTTCGGTGACCACCGGCTCGTCGTAAGCGACTTCCAAGCCGCGGTATTCCTGGAGCTCGAATTCGGGGGAAACTTCGAAGTGGACGGTGAGCTTCAGCGGCTCCCCTTCGACGAAGTGGACGTCGTGCAGGTGGGGGTTGCCCACCACCCTGAGGTTGTCCTTTTCGGCGGCGCGGCGGAAATAGCGCGTGCCTAACGTCTCGATGACCTTCTCGCGGATTTCCGAATCGTAGCTCTTGCGGATGAACGACGGCGGCACCTTTCCCGGGCGGAAGCCCGGCATGCGCGCCTTCTTCTGAATCTCGAGCACAACCTTGTTGATCTCGGCTTCAACCTCTTCAACAGGGATAGTGAACTCGAGAGACCTCTTGCAGCCTTCCATGAGATCCAATCCTAAGCAAAAGACCGCTCCCCGGAGGCGGGGAGCGGCGTGAAAATGCCTCTAGGTTCCTTCCGACCAGCTCGAAAGGTAGCGTTCCTGTTCCAGCGTCAGGCGGTCGATCTTGACGCCCATCGATTCCAGCTTCATGCGCGCCACTTGCTTGTCGAGCTCTTGCGGGACGGGGAAGCAGTCCTTGGGCAGGGAGCCATGGTTCTTCACCATATATTCGACCGACAGCGCCTGATTCGCGAAGCTCATGTCCATCACGCTTGCCGGGTGCCCTTCCGCCGCGGCAAGGTTGATGAGGCGCCCTTCGCCAAGCACATAGATGCGGCGTCCGTCGCGGAGTGCGAATTCTTCGACGAACTCGCGCGTCTGCCGCCGGGAGCTAGCCATTTTGGACAGCGCTTCGAGGTCGATTTCGACGTTGAAGTGCCCGGCGTTGCACAGGATGGCGCCGTTCTTTAGCTTTTCGAAGTGCTCCTTGGCGATGACCGCCTTATCGCCGGTGACGGTGACGAACACGTCGCCGAGTTCGGCGGCTTCGCTCATGGACATCACCCGGTAGCCGTCCATCAGGGCTTCGAGCGCCTTGATGGGATCCACTTCGGTGATGATGACGTTGGCGCCCATGCCGCGGGCGCGCATCGCCACGCCGCGCCCGCACCAGCCGTAGCCGGCGACGACGAAATTCATGCCCGCGAGCAGGCAGTTCGTGGCGCGCAGGATGCCGTCGATGGTGCTTTGGCCTGTGCCGTAGCGGTTATCGAAGAGATGCTTGGTGGCGGCGTCGTTGATGGCGATGATGGGGTACCTTAGCACGCCGTCCTTGGCCATGGCTTTGAGGCGGATGACGCCGGTGGTGGTTTCTTCGGTGCCGCCCAGCACTTCGGGCAACAATTCCTGCCGCTTGGTATGAAGCACGGTGACCAGATCCGCGCCGTCATCCATGGTGATGTTGGGCTTGTGGTCCAGCGCGGACAGGATGTGGGAGTAATACACCTCGTTGTTCTCGCCTTTGATAGCGAACACGGGGATGGAGTAGTCGCGCACCAAGGAAGCGGCGACATCATCCTGCGTGGACAGGGGGTTGGAGGCGCACAAGCGGACGTCCGCCCCGCCATCCCTCAGCGTCACCATAAGGTTGGCGGTCTCGGTCGTCACGTGCAGGCAAGCCGCGATGCGCACGCCGGCGAGCGGCTGGCCTTTAATGAACTGCTTGCGAATGGTCTGGAGCACCGGCATCGACTGGAAAGCCCATTCGATGCGCCGCTTGCCGACGTCGGCAAGGCTGAGATCCTTGACGTCGCAGGGAACCGTTGTTTCTGGATTGTTAGCCATCGAGAACTCCCGTCATCCTCACCGCGCGCCGGCGCGGAGCGCCTTCGCCTTATCCGTCTTTTCCCAGGTGAACTCGGGCCGGCCAAAGTGGCCGAAGGCGGCCGTCTTACGGTAGATGGGTCGCCGCAGCTTCAGATAGTCGATCATGCCTTTGGGCGTCAATGGGAAATGCTCGCGCACCAGGTCGGTGAGCTTGCCTTCGTCCACTTTTCCGGTGCCGAACGTGTTCACGAGGACGGAGACCGGTTCGGCGACGCCGATAGCGTAAGCAAGCTGGACTTCGCAGCGGGTGGCGAGTTTGGCGGCGACCAGGTTCTTGGCGATGTAGCGGGCCATATAGCAAGCCGAGCGGTCCACCTTCGTCGGATCTTTGCCCGAGAAGGCGCCGCCGCCGTGCCGTCCCATGCCGCCATAGGTGTCGACGATGATTTTGCGCCCGGTGAGTCCGGTGTCACCGTGGGGTCCGCCGATGACGAAGCGCCCGGTGGGGTTGATGTGATACTTGGTCCGGCGGTCCACCATGTCCTTGGGGATCACGGCGTCAATGATGTGCTTGCGGACCGCGTCGCGGAGCTTAGGCGTGGAGATCGAATCGGCGTGCTGTGTGGAGACGACCACGGCGTCGATGCGCACCGCCCTGCCGTCTTCGTATTCGACGCTGACTTGGGACTTGCCGTCCGGGCGGAGGAACTTGAGCTCGCCTGCGCGCCGCACTTCGCTCAGCTTCTGGCAAAGCTTGTGCGCCATCATGATGGGTAGCGGCATCAGCTCCGGCGTCTCATCGCAAGCGTAGCCGAACATCAATCCCTGATCGCCGGCGCCGCCGACATCCACGCCCATGGCGATGTCCGGCGACTGGCTCTGGATCATATTGACCACGGCGCAGGTCTTGTAGTCGAAACCCATCGACGCGTCGGTGTAGCCGATATCAGCGATGACTTCCCGCGCCACCTTAGGCACGTTAACGAAAGCCTTGGTTGTGATCTCGCCGGCCACTACGCAAATGCCGGTTGTGACGAGCACTTCGCAGGCGACCCGTCCTGCCGGGTCGTCTTTCATTACCGCATCCAGCACAGCATCAGAGATCTGGTCAGCCATCTTGTCGGGATGGCCTTCGGTCACCGACTCTGACGTAAAGATGCTCTTGCGGGCGTCTGCCATATGGTCCCCTTCCTAACGTATGAAACAAATCAAGCCTCTCGTGGCCCTTTCCTCACAGCCGCGAGCGCGGCTTCCTCCTGCCGCCTACAGGGGAATCCTCTAGGAAATACGAAGGAGAAAGCCAAACTTTGAGTCTATCGTCCCCGCCCGAGCGCGGTCAAATGCCGGAGCCGGGCGGGCAAGCTGAAGCTTGCGCCACGACCACAACATTTTGTGGCGCAAGCACTCGTGCTTGCAGCGCCTCCACTCATGGAGGCGGCAGCGGGCAAGGCGTCCCCATGAGTGGGGACGCGGCAAGCTAAAGCTTGCGCCACTGTGGGCGGGGGCGCGATATAATTCCTGCCGGCGGATTTTTGGAAGAGGGAGGACTGGGCGATGTTCCGTGGAGTACGCGGAGTTCTATTGGCGTCGGGCTTGTGCCTCGCGGCGGCGGCGGTCTGGTGGGCTGTTTCGCGAACCCCTCGCAATGCGCAGGCGGGGCCTTTGGCGGTGGTTCTGGCTCAAACGCCGGGCGGCGGGCAGATTACGGCGACCGCCGTCGGGCATGAATACCGGCAGGATGACCTGCCAAGCGTCGCCGCCGCGCCGGACGGGTCGGTCTGGGTCGCGTGGCTGAGCTTTGTGGGAGACCGTGATGACGTGGCGATTCGTCATTACAAAGACGGCCGGTGGCAGAACCTGCTGTGGGTCCCCGGCACAAGCGGCGATAGCTGGCTGCCGCAGGTGGCCGTGGATGCGTCGAACCGCGTTTGGGTTGTCTGGTCGCAGCAACTCAACGGCAACTGGGACCTCTACGCCCGCCGGTTCGACCCGCAACGGCAGGAGTGGGGGCGGCTCGAACGTCTTACGAGCGACCCGTTGCCGGATATCAATCCGCGCCTGGCGTCAGACGGCAAGGGCCGCTTTGCGCTGGTCTGGCAGGGTTTCCGGGGCAAGCATTCCAATATCTTTCTGAAGACCTTCGACGGGGAGCGCTGGTCTTCCGATATCCGCATCACCAACCGCGCGGCAAATGATTGGGAGCCGGCGGCGGCCATTGACAAGAGCGGCGCCGTGTGGGTCGCTTACGACAGTTACAAGAACGGCAACTACGATGTGTTCCTGACGCGGGTGGCGGGCGGCAAGCCGGGGCCGGAAATCACCGTCGCGGCCACCTCGCGGTTTGAAGCGCGGGCCACGGTGGCAGTGGATACCCATGATCGCGTATGGGTGGCTTGGGAAGCCGGGCTGGCCAATTGGGGTAAGGACCAAGGGTACATTATTCGCGACCGGAAAGTGGGCGTCGGGTTGGGCGGCGTGCGGCAGGCGCGGCTGCGGTGTTACGAAAACGGGCGATGGAAGGAACCGGCGAGGGCGGCGTCGGAACTCTTCAGCGGCAATGCTTACCTGCCGCACGTATTCTCTGACGGGCGCGGATCGGTTTGGCTGGTGGCCAAGCGTAGACTCACCGGCGGACCCAGAGTGGTGCGAGCGGGGGCGAAAAAGGCGGGCAAGAAAGCCGCCGCGGGCACGGCTCGAGGCTACTGGGAATACTGGGCGGCGCATCTCGACGGTGATTCCTGGAGCGAACCCTTCGCATTGCCGAATAGCAAAGGACGCTCCAGCACGCGGATGGGCGCCGCCGCTGCAACGGATGGCGCGATGTGGATGGCGTGGGATACCGACAACCGCGTGGAGGAGTTCTACCACCGCCCCATCCGGCAGCAGGTCTATGCCGGCATGCTTCCGCCTTCCCGACCTGCTAACGTTAAGCTGCGTGACGCCGCGCCCGAGGAAGAGGTCAGTACTCCTCAGGGGCACGCCGACGAGGCGGGCGATGTGAAAGCCGTGCGGGCTTATGCGGTAAACGTCGGGGGCAAGACGCTGCGATTGCTGCGCGGCGACTTCCATCGCCATACGGAGCTGAGTTGGGACGGCGGCGGCGGGGGCGACGGGTCCTTGCAGGACTTCTTCCGCTATATGCTGGACGCCGCCGCCATGGACTTCGGCGCCGCCACGGACCACCAAGGCGGGCAATGGCCTTATTGGTGGTACTACACGCAGAAGATGACCGACATGTACCACGCGCCGGGCGCTTTCGTCCCCATCTTTGGCTATGAGCGCAGCGCCTCCTTCCCCAACGGACACCGGAACGTGTTTTTCGCCAGGCGCAGCGAGTCGCGCGTCACGCCCTGGCACATGCGGGACGGAGCGCCACAGTGGGGGTTGCCGCGCGGACCGCAGGGCGACGAGTCCGGCATCGGAGAAAGCCAACTGGCGGAGAACGACACCAAGCTGCTCTATGAAGATATTCGCCCGCGCAACGGCATCGCCATCTCGCACACCTCCGGCACGCGCATGGGCACCGACTGGCGCGACAACGACCCTGACTTGGAGCCGGTGGTCGAGATCTTTCAGGGGTGCCGCACCAGTTACGAGAAGCTGGGCGCGCCGCACGTGGTTCAGGAGAAAAAAGACGACGCGCACATGGCGCAGGCGGGTTATCAGCCCGAAGGAATGGTGAACAATGCATGGGCGAAGGGGTATAAGCTAGGCATCATTGCGAGCTCGGACCACGGCTCGACGCATATTTCCTACGCCATGGTGTACACGGACGATCCGAGCCGCAAGGGCATCCTGGACGCGATCCGGAAGCGCCACACCTACGGCGCGACGGACAACATCATCCTGGACGTCCGCATGGGTCCGCATTTCATGGGCGATGAATTCCGCCTGACTTCGCCGCTGCCGCTCAAGATTAAGGTTCGCGGGACGCGCCCCATCGCCAAGCTGGACGTCATCAAAGACAGCGAGGTGATCTACTCGACCGCGCCGAACAAACGCGACGTCGAGCTCGAATTCACCGACAAGGGCTCGATCGCCGGCAGGCACTACTATTATGTGCGGGTGCTTCAAGACGACCAAATGATCGCCTGGTCGAGCCCGATGTTCGTGAATTACCGCTAAGATCGCGGCGAATAATCCCGCGGCGCGCCCGCTGCCTACAATGAAGGGTGAACCTATGCGCCTCGGGATCGAGATCGGTGGAACCAAGTTGCAGTTAGGCGTTGGGGACGGGAGCGGACGCTCCCTGGAAGTCCTGCGGCGGTTCGATGTGGAGCCGTCGAAGGGCGCTCAAGGAATCTTGGAGCACATCGCCCGGACCGGGCGCGAGCTGATCGCCGGGTATCGCGTGACCAGAATCGGCGTGGGTTTCGGCGGACCCGTGGATTGCCGGAAGCAAAGGGTCGTGCGCAGCTTTCACATCCGGGGATGGGACGGATTTCCGCTCGGTGACTGGTGCAGAGAGCAGTTCGGTCTGCCGTCGGCCATCCTCAACGACGCTGACGCCGCCGGACTCGCGGAAGCCCGCATTGGGGCGGGCGCCGGCTGCCGGGTGATGTTCTATATCACGGTAGGCAGTGGCGTAGGGGGCAGCCTGGTCGTGGAGGGGAAAACGCACGGCAACGGCATCGCGAGCGAAATCGGGCACATGCGCCCCGGGCTGATGGCGGTGGATCCGGAGCAAACGGTGGAGTCGTTCGCTAGCGGGTGGGGCATCGCGCGGTATGTGCGGGAACGCCTTCAAGCTTGCGGGGAAGCGCCGGAGGAGGGTTGCGCGCAACTGCTGGAGCTGTGCGGAGGAAATCCCGCCGCCCTCGACACGCGCAAGATCGCTCAGGCGGCGCGGGGCAGCAATCCCATCGCGCTCGAAGGTCTGAAGCGCTGCTGGCAGGCGCTTGGGTGGGCGGTGGCTCAAGTGATCACGCTGACTGCGCCGGAAATCGTGGTCATCGGCGGGGGCGTGTCGCTAATCGGCGAAGAGCTGTTCTTTGAACCCTTGCGCGAGCAGGTGGAACGGTACGTCTACCCTCCTTTGCGGGGCAGTTACCTCATCAAGCCGGCTGCGCTGGGCGAAGAAGTTGTCGTTCACGGCGCGATTGCCGCGGCGGCGAAAGCCCGGTAGCAGCCGCCGGGTCACAAGCCCGCTTTTTTCCAAAGTTCGTCCACCCGCGCTTTCACCTCCGGCGACATGCGTATTACTTCCGGCCAACGGCGGGTGAAGCCTTCGCCCGGCCACTTGCGCGTGGCGTCCACGCCCATCTTGGATCCATAGTTTGGCGAGCGGCTGGCGTGGTCGAGCGAGTCCACCGGACCCATCACAAACTCGATGTCCCGCTGCGGGTCGATGTTGTTGAGGGCTCTCCAAAGGACCTCGCGGTAATTTTGCACGTCCACGTCTTCGTCCACCACCACGATGCACTTAGTGAACATCGCCTGTCCCAAGCCCCAAATGGCGTGCATGACCTTGCGGGCATGTCCGGGGTAGGACTTGCGGATGGAAATCAGCATTAAGTTGTGGAAAACCCCTTCGGCGGGCATGGCGATATCGCGGACCTCAGGTAGCTGCAACCGCATGAGGGGCAGGAAGATGCGCTCGATGGCTTTACCCATGTAGTAGTCTTCCATGGGCGGTATCCCTACAATTGTCGCAGGATAGATGGGGTCCTTCCGGTGGGTCATGCAGGTGACATGGAAGACCGGGTATTCGTCTTCGAGCGAATAGAACCCGGTGTGATCGCCGAACGGACCTTCGGTGCGGAGTTCGCCTAATTCGACGTAGCCCTCGAGGACGATTTCGGAGTGGGCGGGCACTTCCAAGTCGCAGGTTTCGCAGCGGACCATCTCCACCGGCTTGTTGCGCAGGAAACCGGCGATCAGCATCTCGTCCAAATCCGGCGGGAGAGGCAGGACGGCGGAGAAGATCGCCGCCGGGTCGCCGCCCAAGGCGACAGCCACGTCCATGCGCGTGGACTTGCCGGCTGCGAGCAGGCGGCGGTAGTGCTCGGCGCCTTGTTTGTGGGTTTGCCAGTGCATGCCGGTAGTGCGGTCGTCGAAAACCTGCATGCGGTACATGCCGCAGTTGCGCTTGCCTGTATCCGGATTCCTGGAAAACACCAAGGGGAGGGTGATGAAGGGACCGCCGTCGCCGGGCCAGCAGGTGAGCACGGGGAGTTCTTTGAGTGAAAAGCCTTCGCGGCGGATGACCTCTTTCACCGGACCTGTGGAAACCGTCTTGGGGAAGAAAGCCCCCATTTCGGCGAGCTTGGGAAGCATCTTGAGCTTGCCCAGAAGTCCTTGAGGCATCTGCATTTGCAGGTACTCAGAGATGCGGGCGGCGATGTCTTCGACGGAGCTGACTTGGAGGGCGATCTCCATCCGCCGCAGGCTCGCGAAGGCGTTCATGAGCACCGGGATGGCGCTGCCTTTGGGCTTCTCGAACAGAAGAGCGGGACCGCCGTTTTTGACGGCGCGGTCGGCGAATTCGGTCATTTCCAAGCGGGGATCGACTTCGAAGCCGATCCGTTTCAGTTCGCCGTGCTTTTCGAGGGCCCGGATGAAGTCGCGTAAGTCGTTGTATGCCATGGGAATGCAGGCTGTCGCCTCTTTCTAATATGATTGAAATTTGTTCCCAGAGAAAGAATTTCCCAAGGAGTGTGCATGTTGAATCGTGTTGCGGTGGTCACCGGCGGCAGCCGGGGCATCGGCCGGGCCACTTCGCTGGCGCTGTGCCGGGCGGGCTTTGAAATCGTGGTGGCCTCCCCCGAAGTCGATAAGAATGAAGAGGTTGCGGCCGAGATCCGGAACTGCAACGGCAAGGCCCTGACGGTCAATCTGGATGTTTCCTCGCTCGATTCCGTTCGCGACTGTTTCGCCCTGGTCCTGAAGGAGATGGGGCGGGTGGATGTGTTGGTGAACAACGCCGGCATCACTCGCGACGCGCTGGCGATGCGGATGAAGCCGGAAGACTGGAATCTGGTGCTGCAAATCAACCTCACCGGCGCTTTCTACGCTTGTCAGCAGGTCATTCCCCCGATGCTCAAGCAGAGGTGGGGGCGGATTATCAACATTGCGAGCGTGGTGGGGCAGTCGGGCAACCCCGGGCAGGCAAACTATGTTTCCTCCAAGGCGGGGCTGATTGGTCTCACCAAGTGCCTGGCGCAAGAGGTGGGCAGCCGGGGAATCACGGTGAACGCCATCGCCCCCGGCTTCATCGAGACCGACATGACGCAAAACCTCCCCGAAGAGGTCAAGAACGCCATGCTGGCGAAAGTGCCGCTCAAGAGGGCGGGAAAGCCGGAGGACATCGCCGCCGCAGTGCGTTTCCTCGCCAGTGAAGACGCCGGCTACATTACGGGTCATGTGCTGAACGTCAACGGCGGGATGTATATGTAAAGGGGGACCGGGGGCGTCCCCGGTCCCGCGGTCACTAGATTCCGAGCGCCTTAGCCGCCTTCCGGACGTCGGCGGGGTTTTCGAGTTGGATGAACGCTCCGAAGCGTCCCGGTCCGGCGCAGCCGGCTTGGAGGGCGCGAACGTTCACGCCGGCGGCTGCCAGTTTGGCCAGTATGTCGGCCATGGCGCCTTTGCGGTCCTTGCCGTAAATGTAGAAAGCAGTCTGCTTGGGTCCGAGTTCGAGTTTCAGCTTACGCGCGACCTTCTTGACGAGCGCGTTGTCCTCCGCGCTGAAATCAATTTTGGCCTTGCCCTCACCGATCGGGTAAGCCCACATGCCGACAAAGTTCACGCCGGCTTCTTTGAAGGCCGCCAAAAGCTTGGCGCCTTCACCGCACTGATGCGGGATCACGAGCGAGTAGTATTCAATCTTCGATACGGTATCTGCCACGTTTCACTCCTTGGGAATGTAGGAATCTCGCGGCCGGGCACACCCCATCCGGCTCTATCCTCTCTTCACATGATACATTTAAAAGTTATTCCCATGAAGCACAAAAAAAGCCTGGCAGAACTTCAAGCCATCGCGAAGCAGGTCCGGCGGCACATCGTCGAAATGACGTGTGCGGCGAAATCCGGCCATCCGGGCGGATCGCTTTCGGCGGTGGAAATCGTAGTGACTCTTTTTTATAACGTGATGCGGCACGACCCGGCGAACCCGGACTGGCCGGACCGGGACCGCTTTATCCTTTCGAAGGGACATGGCGCGCCGGTGCTATACGCGGTGATGGCCATGCTCGGCTACACTCCGCTTGACCAGCTCAACACGCTCCGCAAGCTTGGGTCGCCCTATCAGGGGCATCCGGACAAGCGTTTCATACCGGCGCTCGAAGCCTCGACGGGTTCGCTTGGTCAGGGGCTTTCGATCGCGTTAGGGATGGGTTGCGCCGCCCGGCTGGACAAGAAGGACTTTCGCACCTACGTGGTGCTCGGCGACGGCGAGATCCAGGAGGGCCAGATATGGGAAGCGGCCATGTTCGGCGCGTACCATAAGGTGGACAACGTGGTCGCCATCGTGGACTACAACAAGATCCAACTGGACGGATTCATTAAGGACATCATGGAACTGGAGCCGCTGGCTGACAAGTGGCGGGCTTTCGGCTGGCATGTGATCGAACTCGACGGGCACGACATTCCGGCGCTCGAAGCGGCGTTCGCTGAAGCGGAGACGGTCAAGGGCAAGCCCACCGTGGTCATCGCGCACACGGTGAAGGGCAAAGGCGTGTCGTTTATGGAGAACAATCCGAAGTACCACGGCGTGGCGCCGACGCCGCAGGAGTTGGAACTGGCGCTGAAGGAGCTGGCGTAATGGCGATCCCAACGAAGATGGAACTCAAATTAGGCGCAGCCACTAGGGAAGCGTTTGGCCGGACTTTGGTGGAGCTGGGGCGAGAGAACCCCAACATCGTGGTGGTGGACGCGGACTTGTCGAAGTCCACCATGACGACCTATTTCGCCAAGGAATTCCCCGAACGGTTTTTCACGTGCGGAATCGCCGAGGCGAACATGGTGGGCGTGGCTGCCGGACTCGCGGCGGCGGGCAAGATCCCGGTCGTTTCGAGCTTCTCATGCTTCTTGCTGAACAAGAGCTTCGAGCAGTTGCGCGTCACGGTGGCCTATCCCAATATGAACGTGAAGGCGGTGGGCACCCATAGCGGCATCTCGATCGGCGAAGACGGCCCATCGCAAATGAGCGTCGAGGACACGGCGCTGGCGGGGGCGTTGCCCGGCTTCGTGGTGCTTTCGCCGGCTGACGAAGTAGCCGCCCGCGCGCTGGTGAGGCTCATGTTCGAGCATCAAGGTCCGGTGTTTCTGCGAGCGGGAAGACCGAAGGCGCCCATCGTTTATCAGCCGGATCAGAAGTTCGAGATCGGCAAGGCGATCGAGTTGATCCCTGGCTCGGACGTCACGCTGATTGGTACGGGTCTCATGGTGGCCGAGGCGGTCCGCGCAGCGGAAATCCTGGAAGCCGAGGGCATCTCCGCCCGGGTGATTGATATCCATACCATTAAACCCATCGACCGGGAGTGCATCGCCAAGGCGGCGAGCGAGACGGGAGCGATTGTTGTGGCGGAGGAGCACTTGGTGGACTGCGGCCTCGGAGTGCGCGTGGCTCAGGCGGCGGCGGAGACATGCCCGTGCGTTATGGAATTTGTGGGCATGCAGAATACCTACGCCGAATCCGGGACGCCGGAAAGCTTGCTTGAGAAATACGGCTTGACGGGCGTTCATATCGCTGATGCGGCGCGCAAGGTTGTTGCGCGGAAGCGGCGGTAGTTGATGCGCGGAGGGCGCCCGCCCGGCGCTCTCCGCCTGAAGGAAGGGGCTATGTACGACGGTCGCCGGTCGCTGGCCGAAATGCTCGCGGCCATGGTGGATTACCGGGAGAATGAGTTCGCCCGCGTATCACGCTTGTTGCACGATGAGGTGGGGCAGGTACTGAGCGCCGTCGGACTTCATCTGGAAGCGCTGCGGTTGGATTTTCAGGGCCAAGCGCCGGAGATCGCCGGGCGCACAGCCGAAATTCAGGGCATTCTCGAGCAGGCAGTCGCTTTGGTGCGCAACCTGAGCTATGAGTTGAATCCTGCCATCGTGGAGCGAGCCGGTCTGGCGTTCGCGCTGGACCGTCTGGTGGGGCGGCTGCGCGAGCGGTTCCAAGGCACGATCCGGCTTCTGCACGACAACAGCGTCCACGTACCCACCCCGGCGGGGACGGCGTTTTATAAGATTGCCGAACTGGCCATCGAAAACGCTATCATTCATTCAGACTGTACTTTGATCGAGGTGCTGGTCCGGCGCACCAAGGCGGGCGTGACCTTGGAAGTGCGGGACAATGGACAAGGCTTTAACGTTCAGGCCGCCTGCGAGGAGCAGGCCGGTTTGGGACTCACTTTGATGGAGCATTACGGCAGGGAGGCCGGTTTGGAGTACTCGGTTGAGAGTACGCTGGGAAAGGGAACCACGGTGCGAGCGGCCCTTCTTTCCCCGGCGCCGGCGCCCTAAGGACACAGGACATGCCTTACGACGTGCTGCTGGTGGATGATCACAAGATCATGCGGGACGGCATCAAGGCCATCCTGAGGCACGGTGATGAGTTCCGCGTGGTAGGCGAAGCGGGCAACGGGGCTGACGCCGTTCAGTTCTGCAAGCGCCAACAGCCGGACATTGTGCTGATGGACATCGGTTTGCCTGAACTCAACGGCATCGAAGCCACCACTGAGATCTTGCGCCATTGCCCTTCGACGAAGGTGGTGATCCTGTCGATGTATGACGACGAGCACTCGGTGGTGAGCGCCATCCGCTCCGGGGCGCGGGCTTTCGTATTGAAGAAGGCTTCGGACAATGATCTTATCGACGCGCTGCGGACCGTGGCGAAGGGGGGCTCGTACTTAAGCCCCCAAGTTTCCGACCGGCTGTTGCACCGGATCCAACGCGGAGATTTGAACGCCAGTTCGGCGGCGTCGGTGCTGGATCCTCTTTCGCCGCGGGAGCTGCAAGTGCTCCGGCTGGTGGCGGAGGGTAAGACGAGCAAGGAGATCGCCGTTTTGTTGGATCTTGGCCTTCAAACCGTCCGCAGCTACCGCAAGACGATGATGAAGAAGCTCAACGTCAACAACGTAGCCGGACTGACACAAATCGCTCTGGCTGCGGGCATTACCCGCTTCCAACTGCCCGATAAGACGTAACTCGACTGAGAATCCCGGACGCTTCGCGCCACTTTCAGGGTGAGGAGCGTACCGGTGAAAGTCATCTTGCAGTGGCGCACGCTGCGGCCGGCGGCGCAGCATCCCGAGGAAGGCGATTTATCCGCGCCGCGGACAGCCATTTTGGGCCGCGGCTGTTTTCCGCTGGCGGATAATGCGCGCGAGTTTTCGGAAGGCTGGAGCCCCGAACTTTTGGCCTACGCCCCCGAGGCTTTGGTGGCGCCGGCGCGCACGCTGAAGTGGCTGGCTGCCGCGGTTTGCGCCAAGAAGGTATTTCTGCCCTCGGTGACCGACCGCGTGGTGGCGCTTGAAGGTGGCGAATATGGCTGGCTCACGGACGAGGACCGCGAGACCATCCGCCGCGCGTGGCGGGCGCCGCTGTTCGAGCTGCGCCACGGAGGGCTGGCGGCATCTGCTTGAGCTTTGGCTTGGGGCGCCCCCATGAGTGCGCCCCCATGAGTGGGGGCGCTGCAAGCAAGAGTGCTTGCGCCACGGGGGCGGCTCGTCCCGGCTCCCGGGGAGGCTTGAAGTTTCCGCGCCCCCATGAGTGGGGGCGCTGCAAGCAGGAGTGCTTGCGCCACGGGGGCGGTGCGTCACGGCTGCCGGGAGCGCCATTGAGGTGGAGCCTCACCGCGCTTTGCTAAGATAAAAATCGGAAACGCGCGGATGTGGCGAAACTGGCAGACGCGCTGGATTTAGGTTCCAGTTCCCGCAAGGGAGTGGAGGTTCAAGTCCTCTCATCCGCACCACATCCTTGGCCTTGAATCCCCTCACCAGATCAGCCGGAGGGCCATTTGAACCGTCCGGGGCAGATTGTACTGGCTCGAGATGGCGCCGAAGCTTGAACTGGTGGGCGTCGTGTTCGGCGCGCCGAACTGCACGTGGTTCAAAGCATTGAAGAACTCCGTGCGGAACTGAATCTTCACCCCCTCCTTGATCTGCGTGTCCTTGAGAATGGACAGATCTATGTTGTTGGGTCCATCTTGCCGCAGGTTTCCGAAACGGCTAGGGAAGGTGCGGATGTTAGAGGCGAGCTGTTGCCGGCTGTCGGTATTGAATCGCGTGGTATCGAAGGCGCGGTCCACGCCCCGGGCGTTGTACTTCAGGTCCCCGCCATAATAAATGACATTGCCCCATCCCAAAGGTTCGCCTGAAGCCAGCGTGTAAGCGCCGGAGATCGACCAGCCGCCGATGATCCGCTCCAGCCACGGTTGAACGCCTGAGCCAATGCGCCTGCCCTTTCCAAAAGGCAACTGGTAGACGGTGCTGAATACGAGGCGCTGCGGGCGGTCCTCGGAAGCCACGCGCTTTTCGGGCAGGGTGTCGCTCGGGTTGAGAAAGCTGCGCTTTTCGATAAGCCGCGAGTACTGATAGTTGAGCATCAGCGCCACGCCCGAACTCATGCGCTTCTCCAACCGAAACTGGAAGGTGTGGAAATAGGAGCTGCCGAAGTTGTCCCGGTCCAACCGCACGCCGTTGTCGCCGCTGAACTGCGCGAATGGACGGAGAAGCTGGCTCAGCGCCACTGTGGCGCCGTTCAACGCGGTTCCCGGAAGCAAGCCGCGGAACGGATTCGGCACGTTTGCGCTCAGACGGTCGATTACCGGCTGGTCACGGAAGGGCGCTTTGCTAAGGAACTGCGCCGGGATCCAATTCTGGCTCCGGTTCGCCGCAAGCCGGACGGCGTGATTGCCCATGTAGCCGCCCTCCACGATGACGTTCCGCGCCACCTCCCGCTGCACGGTGAAGTTCCAACGCAGAGAGTATGGATTCGCCAGCCCCGGATTGTAGAAATTTACTGCCTGCCCAAGGAACGTATCGAGCCCCAATCTGTTGCCCACCGGTGTGCGGATGCCGTCCGGGAAGGGGTTGCTCAAAGTCGCCGCGGGCGTCAGGTAGCTATCCAGAGTGGCGACGAAGGGCGTGCTTTGGAAGTAGCCCGGCTGCACGGAAGCGAGCAGTCCGTTGGTGAAAAAGAAGATTCCCACCCCGCCGCGGATGGACGTCTTGCCGCCTAGCGCTTGCGGGACCCAAGCGAAGCCGAAACGCGGGCTAAACAACTGGGAACTGGTGCTGGTTGGGCTGCGCTTGGACGGCGTGGCGAAGAGCACCCCACCCGTTGGGTTGAACTGAGCCGCAGGCAATTCGGGCAGCGGAGAGGCGGCATAGGCTTGCTTTGCCCGGGCGGTGACGCTGTTGGGGGACGCCGCATCGAAACCCACGAGTTGCCGGTCGTAACGTTCCGTAGTGGACATCTCTTTTTCGTAGCGCAAGCCCAGGTTCAGCGTGAGATTGCGCCGCACTTTCCAGTCGTCGTGGATGAAGAAGGCGGCGTAGCTGCTCTGGTTGGTGCGGAAAGAGGCTACGTCGTACTGCCCGCCGGTGGGCAAGCCAAGCAGGAAGGACGCCATTTCCTGCCCCAGCGGCGCGGCGGTGGAATTATCGAGAGGTCCGCGCGTCCAGTTGGTGCTGAATGAGTAGCTGCCGCTCGAGCTTCCCAAGCTGGAGGCGCTCTCGCGCAGCAAACGCAAGTCGGTGCCCACCTTCAGGCTGTGGGAACGTACGATCTTATTCAGGCTGACGAAAACCTGAAACTGATCAAATGGCGTAAGGGAGTTTCCTGTCGTGCCTAACGTCTGGAAGCCGCCGATGCTCACCTGCGGCATAACGGCTTGTGAAGAGGCAGCCGCCAGAGCGGCAGGGAAGCCGAGCTTGGTCTGATCAAAACCGAGGCTTGGCCGGTAGCCTCCATCGGTGTACCGCATCCAATTGGCGCGCGTGTTAAGAACCGTCGTCGGATTGATGGTATAGACGTCGTCCACCATGGAGCCCCAATTGATGCGGTTCAAGAAATTCCCGGTGGCGATGTTCTTGAAGTAGTTGCCCCGGTCCTGCAACCGCTCATTGTGGCGGATATTGAAAAAGAACTTGTGTTTGTCGCTGAGGTTGAAATCGAGACGTCCCACTTCGGCGTTAAAATCCTCGCGCCGGGTGGAGTTCGCCAGAAAGTTGTCGCGCCCGTCGGCCCGGCCCGGCTGGTTGGGTGCGGGGTAGTACTGCAGATAATTCAGCGCGATGGGATTCAGACGCGCGCGGGGGATCACGTTGCCTGCTAGCGGCTGGCGGCGTATGCGGCTTCCTTCTCTGGCTCCGGTCAGCGGGTCGTAGATTTGGTACGTGCTTCCCAACTGGAGCAAAACGGAAAAATCGCCTTCGCGCTGGCGCGCCGTGGGCACCGTGGTGGTGACCGGCTCCGGATTCACGTGCTTGATGCCTTCATAGGCGAAGTAGAAGAAGACCTTGTTCCGGCCATCGAACACGCGCGGCACGAAGACCGGACCTCCGGCTGTCAGTCCGAACTGGTTGTAAACCAAGTTGGTCTTTTTCTGCCCGGCGCGGTTCACGAAGAAGTCCGTGGCCGCGGTCTTCGATACTTGGTTGAAGTCGTACGCTGTTCCGTGAAAGGCATTGCTTCCCCCGCGGCTCACAATGTTCACCGTACCGCCGCCCGAACTGCCGTATGCGGCGTCTACTTGGAACGTCTCGACCTTGACTTCCTCCACAGTGTCCACCGGGGGGCTGAAGGCAGCGCGGCGGTTGGTTGTCGTATCAGGAGCGCCGTCGAGCAAAAGCTCATTGGTGCCGGCGGGCGCGCCGCCCATGCTGAACTGTGATATGCGGGCGTTGTCGAAGGGGCGCTGGAACAGCGGGTCGGAAGTTGGCACTACGCCGAACGCAATTTGGGCCAGCGACAACGGCGAGCGCCCGTTCAAGGGGAACGCCTCGATGAAATTCGTGCTGATGACCTGGCCCGTGGAAGCGGTGGTGGTCGTCAGCATCGCCGCCTCGGCGCTGACCGTCACGGATTCAGTAAGCTGTCCGACCTCCATCACGATATCCAAGCCGACCACGTCATTGGAACTGACGCGGACGGACTCCCGTACATACCGCTTAAAGCCCGGGTGCTCCGCCTCCACGCGGTAGCGCCCCGGCTGGAGAAACGGGATCGTGTACTGCCCGGTCGCGCCGGACACGGTTTCCTGCCGGGATTGGGTGTCGAGATCGATGACCGAAATCCTTACGCCGGGTATGGCCGCTTCTTGCTGATCGACCACTCTGCCGGTGATGGATCCGCGGAACTGCTGCGCCGAGAGCACTGCGGCGCAAGCGCCGATAAAAACAAGCGCGCGCAACGTTGTAAGCATAGCCCAGACCTCCCTTTTGGCCGCCGTTTTGGACAGCGGCTTATTGCCGTCAGCTAGACTTTATCGCTCCGCAGCCGCGCCGTCAACCGGCCTGGCGACGCTGCTCACCACACCCGCAGCTTGATCTCGCCTTGGCCGGGAGTTTCGAAGGGTCCGGGGGAGGGGGAGTTGGAGTTGCGCTTTTTCTTCAGGTAATCGGTGTCTATTGTGATGGGCGATCCGTCGGGGTTCTCGTAGGGCAAGCCGGAGACTCGCGCTTTGCCTAGCAGGGCGGTGGTGACGAGCCTGGTGGCGGCTTGGTTCATCGCGGGGTCCCAGCGCATGCGGAGATAGACGCGGCCGGCCTCTTCGATAATTTCCGGCTTCGGATCGACGGCGGCCAGATTCAGCGCCGCCTCCTCCTTGAAGTATGGACGCGCGCCCCGGAAAAACACATTCCCGGCAGTAAACAGCGGGAACTCACGGTGGTTATACACCCACAAGCCGTAACCGCCCAGCCGTAACGGATCGGCGTCGGCTTTGGTTGTGGCGGGCGGACCGCCGCTGCCCACGAAGATATTGTTGTAGAACCGGTTGTCCCCGCCGGCGATGCTGTTCAATCCCACAAGCTCCGTCGAATGGGCTTTGTGATAAGGCGTCGAGCGGCGCGGCTCCGGCGAGCTGCGGATGCGCCCGGCGATCAGATTGTGGGCGTACGCGCCGCCTTGCGACATATCGTACAGGGCGAGCGGCGACAGGAAAATATTGTTATCCACCAGGAACGGACCGTGATTGACTTCCACGAACAGGTCGTCCGTGGTGTTGTCATAAAGCAGGTTTCCGGTGATCCGCGTGCCTTGCGCCATCCAATCCATCCACAGACCGCGCCCGGCGTTGTTAATGTGATTGTGGCGGATGACGACGTCGATGGCGGCGTGGAGCTTGATGCCGGCGATTTCGGCGCCGGCGAACTGCCGTTTCGTCCAAATGTTGTAAATGTGGTTGTTCTCGATGAGACTGAACACCGGACCGAGGCTGCCGCAAATGCCCGTCTGTTCGCAGTTGAAGATGACGTTATTGCGCACGATGTGCGAGCCCACGTTTTCGCGCGACCACCCTGCGGCGAGCGCGCGGAGGATCACTTCGTTGTAGTGCGTGGCGCCGTCTTTGCGCGGATCGGCATTCCAGACATTGTGGCCGGTCTTGCGTTCCTTGCCGAGGGTGATGCCTGAGCACTTGGAGTCGCTGATGACGTTGTTTTCGATGATCCAACCCTTGCCGAAGTGCGTGCCGATCAATCCGATCTGTTCGGCGGTCGGCGCCGCCCATTGCGTGGCGGCGTGGCTCATGTGGAAGCCGCGCACGGTGATGTAATTGCGGCCTGGTTCATCGGGGTAGAAGCAACTGTCCCGGACGTTGATCTCCACCAGTTCGTGGTTGGGATCCTTGCCGTGGAAGTTGGCGTAGATGTAGGTGAACTTGTCGTCGCTTTCCGTGAACCAGACCCATCGGGATCCTTCGGGATCCTGAGCTCCGGCGACCGGCTGAGGGTTCAAAACGCGCTCCAAGGTGTGCGATTCCCAAAGGCTCTTGCCGTTCAGATAGACCTCGCCGGTGTGATGGACCCGTCCGCGGTCGTTGAACCAGTCCCCCGTGATGCGGTCTTTGTAAGGGTTGTATTTGCCGAAAAACGAGTTGGGGATGGCGACCTTCCACACCGTGCCCACGAAGGGCTTCCAACCGCGGATGACTTCCGACCCTTTAATGACCACTTTTTCGCCCGGAGCCGCCTGGTACACGATGCGCTGCGAATCGCTCAAACCGCCGCGCGGAGGAGTGACCCGCTCGCGGTACACTCCCTCATGCACCGTAATCACGTCGCCTGGCTGCGCGGCGCGGGCGGCGGCGGAAATCGTGCGCAACGGCTTCGCGGCGGAGCCGTCGTTCTTGTCGTCTCCCTTGACGGACACGTGAAACTCCCGCGCGCACAGCGGGAAAACCATGCCGGCCGTGGCCAGCGTGAGGATGCCGGCGAACCTTGTCATGGGAATATCATGCGCCGCCGCAAGAGGCGGCCGCAACCGTTCCGGCGCGGCTGCGCCTACGCCCGCGCGGCTCGCCATCCGGCGTCAAGAATCTTCCGGTGCTCTTCGAGCACGCGCTTGGCTTCCGGCTTCAAGGCGAGGTTGGTGAATTCCCGCGGGTCCTTCTCGTGGTCATAGAGCTCTTCGCCGCCCCCGCGCCCCTCCCAGCGGATGTAGCGGTAGCGGGCGGTGCGCACGGACCGGCCGGTAATGTCTTCGTACAGCAACTGGGTGAAGGCGGCTTTCTTGAACGGGCGCGCCGGGTTGTCGAGCAGCGGCGCCAAGCTTTGGCCTTCAAGGTTGTCCGGCGGGCGGATGCCGCACAGCTCAGCGAGAGTCGGGTACACATCGACGAACTCGACCAGGGAGCGGCAGGGCTTGCCGTTGCCCTTGCGCCCCGGGGCGGCGATGATCAGCGGCACACGGGCGGATTCTTCCATAAGCGACATTTTTTGCCAGCGCGTATGTTCGCCGAGGTGCCAGCCGTGGTCGCCCCAGAAGACCACGATGGTGTTCGAAGCCAGCCCCATTTTCTCCAGGCCGCGCATGACGCGCCCGAGCTGATCGTCCATGAACGAAGTCGAAGCCCAGTAGCCGCGCAGCGCCTCGCGGATGCGCGGCTCGTCCATTTTCATGTTGTGCCAGAGGTGCGGGCGGACGGACTTGGACGCTTCCGGTATGTCGTCCAAATCGCCGGGCGGATTCTGCGGAATCTCGATCGTGTTCAGCGGGTACAGGTCGTAAAACCGCGAGGGCGCGACGAAGGGCAAGTGCGGGCGGATGAAGCCGACGGCCAAAAAGAAGGGCCGGTCCTTGTGCTGCTCGAGCAGCGCGAGGGCGTTGTCCGCCGCATTGGTGTCGGCTTGTCCCTTTTCGGTGGCGGCGGCGATCCATTGCATGCCAAAGCTGATGCCGGGAGGGTTCAGCCTGCGCCCCTCTCCGGGAGTCTTGTTTTCCAAGCCCGGGGGAGAGACGGAATGGTGCCAGGAGGGCTCGTCCTGAAACCGCGGCGTGCCGACTTCGTTTGGCACATTCATGTGGAACATCTTGCCTTCCCGGGCGGAAAACCAGCCGTTGTTCTTGAACAACTGCGGCAGAGTAACGGCGTTGGGATGAAAATCCCGGAAATCGACGTTGTTGCCCAGCACGCGCGTGGTGTCCGGGCGCAAGCCGAGGAGCAGAGAGGCGCGGGAGGGGCCGCACAGCGGAAACTGGCAGTACGCGCGCTCGAACATCACCCCCCGGGCGGCGAGGGCGTCGATGTTCGGCGACTTTACGCGCGGGTGGCCGTAGCAACCGAGAGCGTTGTTCATGTCGTCGGCCGCCAGAAACAGCACGTTGGGCCGGCGGCGGTTTTGGCTGATCAGTGGAGCCGCGCCCATGGCGGCGAGGAAAGAGCGCCGGGTCATCATGGCATTCTTTCTATCACACCGCGTGCGGGCGCCGCAGGGGTCCGGATCAGGCGGTCAAGTTGCGGAGCGACTGCCCGTAGGGCGGCCGCGCGACGCCGCGTTCGGTGATGATCGCCGTGACATAGCGGTGGGGCGTTACGTCGAACGCGGGATTGCGCACGCCGATGCCCTCCGGGGCTACCGGCATTCCAAAGACGTGGGTGACTTCCGACGCCGGGCGTTCTTCGATGGGGATTTGGTCGCCGCTTGCAAGGCTGAGGTCCAGAGTGGACACCGGGGCGGCGACGTAGAAAGGCACGCCATTCTCGCGCGCCAGGACGGCGAGCCCGTATGTGCCGATCTTGTTGGCCACGTCGCCGTTGGCGGCGATGCGGTCGGCGCCGACGATCACGCAGCCGATGATGCCGGATTTCAAGAAGTGCCCGGCCATGTTGTCCGTAATGAGCGAGGTTGGGATGCCGTCCTGCTGCAACTCCCACGCCGTGAGCCGGGCGCCTTGGAGAAAAGGCCGCGTTTCATCGGCGAATACGTCAATCTTCTTTCCGGCGGCGACGGCGGCGCGGATGACACCGAGCGCGGTGCCGTACCCGGCGGTGGCCAATGCGCCGGCGTTGCAATGCGTCAACACCGTTTTTCCGTCCGGCACGAGCGGCGCGCCGTTGCGGCCAATGGCCAGGTTCGTCTCGATATCCTCTTGCTTGATGCGCTGCGCCTCCTCCACCAGACGGGCGCGGATCTCCTCGAGGGGGCGGCCGCGGAGGCTTTCGTAAAGCCTTTTCATGCGGTCGATCGCCCAAAACAGATTGACCGCCGTGGGCCGGGTGGCGGCGAGCGTGGCGCAGATTTCCTGGAACTGCGCATCGAGCGTTTCGCCGTCCGCCTTGAGCACGCCTAGCGCCACGCCCATGGCGGCGGCCACTCCGATGGCGGGCGCGCCGCGGATCACCATCGTTTTGATGGCTCCGGCGACCTCGCGGTAATCGCGGCAGACGACAAAGCGCACTTCGCGCGGCAACACGGTCTGATCGATCATGACCACGCCATCCGCGGTCCACTCAATCGTTTCGATCATGAAATCTGTGGCGTCCTTTCCTGGAACATGAATGCGACAAAGAAGGTGAGGTTGTATGTACTATGCATGGCTGTGGCGACGGCGGTGGACCCCGTACGGTAGCGCACCCAGCCAAAGGCGATGCCCGCCAGCAAGATGAGCAACATATGGCGCCAGGACCAGGCATACTGCGGACCGTGCAGCACGGCAAAGGGCAGCGCGGCGAGCACGATGGCCGCGAGGTTGCCGAACGTGCGCGCCAGAAGCGGCATCAGGAACCCGCGGAAGGCGAGCTCCTCGCAGAACGGACCGAGAGTGACCGCAAAGAAACCCATCAGCAGCATGGACGAACGGCTCTGCAAGAGCTCCTTCATCGGCATGTCGATGTCCGGGGTTCTTAGGATGATGCCTAGAACCGCCACGGTGAGGGCCACCGCCGGTCCGGCGAACATGCCCCACGCCACGTCCGGCGCTCGCACCACCCACGCCATGGAGGCCCAGAACGGGCGTCCGTACTTGGTCTTGAGCAAGTAGTAGAGACTCAAGAACCACAAACCATAGGCGATGAATTGGGCGGGAATGAGCCGCGCCGCTTTGGTGTCCGGGTAAAACGGCGCCAGCATGATGGCCAGTTGAACCACCAATGCCCCGGCGAAGAGGCAGGGAACCGCCAGGGCAGTGAAAACCAGGAGGTCGTGATAGGACCAGTAGGGAAACCGGACCTCGGCCGCGGGCGGCTCAGGCGCGGCTTGCGGATTCATGCGCCGCTCTCCGCCAGGATCGCCGCCAGAAGCGGGATCATAATTTCGTGGTGGCCGGTGATGGCGTAGCCCTTTCCGCCCGCACTGGCGTGCGGACGCTCCACCACATTGACCCGCGGACGGTAGTGTTGGAGGAAATCGAAATTGACCGTGGTGAAATCCCGCAGCGGATAACCCAGGTTCCTCACCGCGGAGACGGCTTTGAGGAACACTTCGGGCATGACTACCGCGGAGCCGACGTTGAGATACACACCGCCTTCGTGCAGTTCCGTCACCAGGCGCGCGAATAAGCGGAAGTCATAGTGTGTGGCCGCGCCGAGCGCTGCGCCGTCGGCGGCGGGGTGGGTATGCGGCGTGTCCGTGCCAATCGCTACATGAACGGTCACGGGAATCGACCTCCGCCAGGCTTGCAAAAGGATGCTGTGACCGGCGAACTCAGGTTTGGCGAGTCGCTCCAGGCATTCGCCGAGCGATTCCCCGATGCCGATGCCCTTTTGCGCCGCCCTGATGATCGCCTGATTCAACTCGCGTCCCGTTTCCTCGGCGGACCCGAACCTGCCGTCGGGCAGGACAGCTTCCACGTCCTCGCTAGTGTGCCCTGCCAGAGCAATCTCGAAATCGTGAATGGCGGCGGAACCGTTCATGGCGATGCCGGAGACGAAGCCACGGTCCATCAGGTCCCGGAACACGGGGGCCAGACCGCACTTCACGACGTGACCGCCGATGCCCCACAAGATGGCCCGCCCTTCCCGGCGCGCTGTCTCGAGAGCCTGCACCACGGCGCGGAGCGAACCGGCAGCGAGCAGGCGGGGCAGCGAATCAAGCCACTGGCGCATGCCCGAGCCGGGGCTCGCCGGGAGGGCGAAATCCGAGGTCTTCACCTTGCCGCCGCGTTCGAACAGCGAGACGGTCTTTAAGAGCCCGAAATCGACCGGCTTGTAGGTGTATTTACTCACGCTCGTTTTCCATTGTGAAGCACTTTGGCCAGGGCGTGGGCTGTATGGCCCTTGCGCGCGCGCACAATCTGCTCCGGCGGACCGGCGGCCACGATCTGCCCGCCTTTTTCGCCTCCCTCGGGACCCAAGTCGATAATCCAATCCGCTGACTTAATCACATCCAAGTGGTGCTCGATCACCAAAACCGTATTGCCGAGATCGACCAACCGGTGCAGGACGTCAAGCAGGCGCCGTACATCGTCGAAGTGCAGGCCGGTGGTCGGCTCGTCCAGAATGTACAGCGTCCGCCCGGTTTGCCGCCGGCTGAGCTCGCGCGCAAGTTTGATTCTTTGAGCCTCGCCCCCGGAGAGCGTGGTGGCGGGCTGCCCCAAATGCAAATAGCCGAGTCCCACATCATACAGGGTTTGGAGTTTGGTCTGGATCTGCGGGATATTTTCGAGCAGACCGAGCGCGTCTTCGATGGAGCATTCGAGCAGGTCGGCGATGGAGTAGCCTTTGAACTTGACCTGAAGGGTCTCGTGGTTGTACCGCCTTCCCCGGCAGACGTCGCAGGTCACGAAGACGTCGGGGAGGAAGCTCATTTCGATGCGCTTCAGACCGTCGCCCTGGCACGCCTCGCACCGTCCTCCCTTGACGTTGAAACTGAACCGTCCGGGGCGGTAGCCGCGTTCGCGCGATTCCGGCAGCATGGCGTAAAGCTCGCGAATGGGGGTAAAGACGCCGGTGTAGGTGGCGGGATTGGAACGCGGCGAGCGTCCGATGGGCGCCTGGTCGATTTCGACGACCTTGTCGATGTGATCGAGCCCCTCGATGCCGTCATGTTCCCCCGGCTCCGCTTTGGCGCGGTAGAGCCGGCGAGCCAGAGCGCGATAGAGGATATCGTTCACCAAGGTGGACTTGCCGCTGCCTGAGACGCCGGTAATCACGGTGAAGGTTCCGAGCGGGATTTCGACGTCGACGTTGCGCAAGTTGTGCTCGCGCGCGCCGCGCACGACGAGTTTGGCGCCTGTGCCCGGACGGCGCGCTTTGGGCGGCGCGATCTCGACGCGGCCCGACAAGTATTGCCCGGTGAGAGACGCCGGGTTGTCGCGAATCGCCTGCGGCGGACCGCACGCCACGAGGTCTCCGCCGAGCCGTCCGGCGCCGGGACCGAGATCGACCACATAATCGGCGCGTTCGATGGTTTCCTGATCGTGTTCGACGACGAGCACCGTGTTGCCCAAGTCCCGCAGTTGCGTGAGGGTGTCGAGGAGCCGCTTGTTGTCCCGCGGGTGCAATCCGATCGACGGTTCGTCGAGGACATACAGCACGCCCCGCAGGCGCGACCCGATTTGGGTCGCCAGGCGGATGCGCTGCGCTTCGCCTCCGGACAGCGTGGCTGAGGAACGGTCGAGGCTAAGGTAGTCCAACCCTACCGCGGCGAGAAACTCGAGCCGGTTGCGGATCTCTTCCACCACTCGCGCGGCGATCTGCTTTTCACGGTCGTCGAGCGTCCAACTGCGCACCGTAGAAAGCGCTCGCGACACCGGCATGGCGGTGAACGCCGCAATGGAGAGCCCTTTCACCTTGACCGCCAGGCTTGAGGGCTTCAAACGCGCCCCGCGGCAATCCGGGCAGGTGGTGGCGGACATGTACTCCATCAGGTATTCGCGGTACCCTTCGCTCACCTCGCGGAACGTATCTTCAAGAATGGGGAGGATGCCGCGAAATCCCGGTCCGCCTTCAAGCAAAGCCGTTTGAGCCTTTTCCGGCAGATTTTCGAAGGGCTTCGAGATGTCGATCCTGGCGCGGCGTGCGAACTCGGACACCAGGCTCGCCATGTAGCTGGAACTGCCGCTCGGTCCCAACGCTCCGTCGAGCAGGGGCTTTGAGGGATCGACAATCACCTTCACCGGATCGAAAGCCCACCGGCTGCCCAAGCCGGCGCAGGTTTCGCAAGCGCCGTACGGGCTGTTGAAGGAGAAAGAACGCGGCTCGAGCTGCGGCACGCTCGCGCCGCAGTCCGGGCAGGCGAGTTTCAGAGAGTAGAGCCGCTCGCCGCCATTCACTTCGGCGATGGTCACCAATCCGTTGGCTAGCTTGGTGGCGGTTTCGATAGAGGCTTCCAGGCGCTTCTCCACGCCGGGCTTGACCACCAAGCGGTCCACTACGACTTCAATGGTGTGATTGCGGCGGCGGTCGAGGACGATGTCCTCGTCAAGCGAGTGCAGAAGCCCGTCGATGCGCGCGCGGAGAAACCCCTGGCGGGCGAGCTTCTCGAGATCCTTCTTGTATTCGCCCTTGCGCCCGCGCACCACGGGCGCGAGGATCATGATGCGGTTGTCCTGTTGAGAAGCCAAAACCTGCTTCAGGATTTGTTCGGTGGTTTGGCGGGAAATCTCCCGTCCGCACTCGGGACAGTGCGGGATCCCGATCGAGGAATAAAGAACGCGCAGGTAGTCGTAGATTTCGGTCACCGTGCCGACGGTGGAGCGAGGGCTGCGGGAGGTAGTCTTTTGCTCAATGGAGATCGCGGGACTGAGCCCGTCGATGGAATCGACGTCCGGGCGTTCCATCTTGTCGAGGAACTGCCGGGCGTACGGCGATAGCGTCTCGACATACCGGCGCTGACCCTCGGCGTAAATGGTGTCGAACGCCAGGGAGGACTTGCCCGAGCCGCTTAAGCCCGTGATCACCGTGAGGGTGTTGCGCGGAATCTCAACGTCAATGTTTTTAAGATTATGGTGCCGCGCTCCATGAACGGCGATTCGATCCAGCATGGCGAGGTCCGGCGCAGGGGCCGAATCTCTTATTTTCCCACGAACGTCAGGACCCCTTCTTTTGGACCAGGCGGGCGGCGAAGCGGGCGACGTCAATGGCGACGCGCTCGTGCGTGCCTTCGCCGATCTTTTCCTTCTCGTCGTACGCTTCGACGCGGAAGGTGATCCGCCGGTCATTTACGGCGACGACCTCTGTAGAAAACGTGGCGCTCATTCCTACGGGCGTCGCAGCAAGGTGCCGCACATCCACCCAAGTGCCCACGGTGTCCCACCCTTCGGGCAGCAGCGGGAGCACGCTATTGCGGCAGGTGTATTCCATGAGGGCGATCATCCACGGTGTGCCGAGCACGCGCGCTTCTTCCAAGCCCAGGAAATCGATCGCAAACTCATTGGTCACCAAGATGCGCTGCTCGCCCTTCACGCCCAACGGAACGATGGCCATACGAACTATCTTAGCGTGGCAGGTGGACGAAGCAAGAATCTGCGTTCATCAGCGTTTATCCGCGGCTCGATTGGATCAGCCGCAGATGAACGCAGATGAACGCGGATTGCTCGCAGGCGGATGGTTTCATACTCACGCCCAACGGAACCATGGCCATACGGACTCTCTTAGCGTGGCAGGTGGACCAAGCAAGAATCCGCGTTCATCAGCGTTTATCCGCGGCTCGATTGGATCAGCCGCAGATGAACGCAGATGAACGCGGATTGCTCGCAGGCGGATGGTTTCACACTCACGCCCAACGGAACCATGGCCATACGGACTCTCTTAGCGTGTGTTGGAGATGTTCCGGCTCGCGTATGGCAAACTGGAAAGGGTGCGCGATGGCAAGCGGAAATGCCGCTACTTTCAAGATCCCGGCAGCGGACGACCCGCAATTGGACGAAGTTTTGCGCCGCTCGGTCGAAGCCTATGCGCCGGAGACGATTTATCTTTTCGGCTCGGTTGCGCGCGGCGACGCCGGCCCGGATAGCGACTACGATCTTCTGGTGGTGGTGCCGGACGGCGCTCCGCGGGAGCGGCGAAGCAGCCGCCTTGCGTACGAGGCGCTGTGCGGCACAGGCATCGCGGCGGACGTGATCGTTTGCACCCGGTCCTATTTTGAGGAGCGCCGCCGCCTCCGGGCTTCTTTGCCGGGAACCGTTCTGCGGGAGGGAAAGTTGCTGTATGGCGGCTGACGACGCGCGCGATCTCGTGGAATCCATAAAGAAGCGCCTGCTTTCCGAAGGCTGCCCCTAGAATTGACGCCGGGCGAAACCGTTCCGGCGGCAAGCGCCGTGTCGAGCCGGATAGAATGAAAGAGAATGCAGGTTTTACAGGCCGGGTCCCATAAGTATTTGTTGCTGGAGATGGAACCCGAGATGATCGAGAGCGTGGCGCGGCAGGCGGGATTCGAATGCCGCTTGGAAGAGAACGCGCGCTCCGTTTGTCTCGAACTGTCCGCCGAGGGACGAAAGGCCCCGCTGCTGCTGTTCGACGCGGCGGATCCTGGGAATTTGGGATGGTTTTCGCGCTGCCAGTTTTATGTCGACGGGCAGTCGGGCGCTGTTCTGCAAACGCCGTTCTCGCTCGCCAACCTGAAAGAACGGAACGGACGCGTGAAACCCAACGGCATCCGGCTTCAGATTGCCAAGGAGCTGCCGGCGTCCTTCCGCTTGCCCGGACGGCAGCCGGTGACCGAGCAAATGGTTTACGCCGTTCTGTTCAACTTCCTCACCGCGTTGCTTGAAATCGGCGTGGGACTTTGCGGCAGCAAAGGGATCAAACCGCTCGCCGGGCGCGCCGACGCTGTGGGCGTGCGAAGCTGAGGCTGTGCTTAAGGCTCCTTGGGAACCTCGCCCTTGCGTCTGAGCGTGGGCGCCTTCTTTTTCTGCTGCGCCTCTTTGGCTTCCTGTGCTTTCTTCTCCTCGAGATCCTTCGGCTGCATCAAGGACTCCCGCTCTTTCCGTTCCTTCGTTTCGCGGTCGAGCACGGCGCGGGTGCGGGTCTTCAGGTCCTCTTGGGAAATCTCCAAGCTGTCGCGCGTCGTCTCGATGGCTTGTTGCAAGGCGAACTCGTACCTCGACGCATCCTTGGGCTTGCTTTCGGCGATCTTCTCGAGCGCGGCGAGCAGCGCCTTTTCTTCCTTGACCACCGCCGCAATGCCCGGACCAATCTCGATGCGCCGGCGCAGGGCGTCGTCAGCCACCATGTCGATGGCTTCAATGATCTTGGTGTAGTCCTCGAGCGTGCTGTGGATCATCGCTGAACGCCCGGGCTTATCCTTGGAGAGCAACTGCTTGAGGAGTTCCACCCGCTGCCGCGCGAAATGCAGGTAAAGTTTCAAACGGTCGTTCGGATCCTGCGCCAAACGAACTTGATCCACCTCGTCGGCGGTCAAGAAATCGCGGGGCGCCTGCGGCAGCGCCGCCGCGGCGAAAAGAAGGAAAAGCAGCCAAGACCAACGGGGCATAGGGTTCCTTTCCGGCGCTCTATTTCACGCCCATGATTTCGTGGAGCAAAGCCTCTTGCACTTTCCTCACCCGCGCAATCACTGCTTCCACCGCCGGGCGGTCGTCAAAATTCACCTGCGTTTGGAACGATTCCAGCCGGCGGAGGATGGCGCGGGACTTGAGCTCGGACCGTTTGAAGTGCTTCGGACTCCTGCGGGCGTTCTTGCCGGAGTCGCGGAGCGCCGCAAGCGACAGTTCCGCGGCTTGGGCAATCTCCTCCAAGCGCTTCCGCACTTCGTTCCAGTCCGCCGTGTCGTACATCTTGGAGAGCTGCCCGGCCAGACGTTCGCCATAATCGATGGCCAGATCTGCCCGTTTTTCGAACTTCGGCTCTTTGCGGATGGTGTCCAAATCGGGTGGCGCGGCGGCCAAAAATGCGAGCAGCATCAACGAGGCGCCCATCACTTCCTCTTCAACTCACTCTGGATGATCCGGATCCGCTGGCGGGCTTTGAATTCCTCATCGGGATTCTGCCCCCGGCTCAGCTCGAGAAACTTCTGGTAGCTTTCCAGCGCGGGTTTAAGATCGCGTTGCTTGTCGAGAATGATCGCCCGGAAGTAGTGGTAGGCGGGCGTTTCGCCGCCTAGCTCCCGCGTCCGCTCCAAGGCGGCGAGGGCTTGCGGGAACTGCTCCAGCACGATCAAGGCGCCTGCCAGTTCGCTCCAGGCGTCCTTACGCCCGGGTTGGGCTTTCACCACAGCGGCGAATTGCCGCGCCGCGTCGGCGAGCAGCCTCTGATCGCGCAAGGCGCGTCCATAGAGCATCCGCAAGTCCCAGTTTTCCGGCTCCGCCTCGACGGCTTCGCGCAGCAGCGCCGCGCCGCGCTGCGGCTCCTTGTGGCGCAGGTACGCCACAGCCAGAGCGACCCGGTTGGCATTGGTGGGAGAGGTCTTGTAGGCGGCTTCCAGGGCTGCGATGGCGCTGGCGGTGTCCCCGGATTCGAGCAGCAATTCTCCCATTCGCTCCCGCGCTGCCGGGTTGTCCGGGAACTGCCGGTAGAGGTCGATGGCTTCGGTGCGGCGCCCGGCGGCTTCGTAAAGAGATGCGAGTTCGAGCAAGCTCTCCTTCCAAGAGGGGTCAATCTCAGCGGCGCGCCGGAAGTGGGGCGCCGCCTCGTCGAGTTTCTTTTGGCGCGCGAGGGCTCTGCCTAGACCCACCTCGGCGGGCGCCGACCTCCGGTCTGCCTCCAAAGCGGCGGCGAATTCCTGAGCGGCGCGTTCGGCTTCGCCTGAGGCTAGCAGCGCTTCAGCAAAGTAGTACCGCGGACGAAACTCGGACGGCTTTTTGGCTGCGGCTGACTCTAACAGCGGCTTCGCCTCGAGGGGCTTCTTCAAGTGCAGCAGCACCACGCCCAGATTCAGCTCTGCCTCGTAGAGCCCCGGTTTCAGTTCGAGGACTTTTTTGTACCCGGCGGCGGCGTCTTGATCTTTGCCGAGGAGGCTTTGGGCCAGCGCCAAGTGAAACCAGGCGCTATAGTCCTGGGGATCGGCCTTCGCTGCTTGGGCGAAGAGCTGCTCGGCTTGCTCATAGCGCTTCTCCTCCAGGGCCTTGATGCCCTCGGCCGACGGATCCGCCGCTTGCAGCCATAACCAGAGGGCCACCAGCCCCATACTTTGATTCTACTGCTCCGTGGGGCAGGGGCCCATCTTTCGCGGGCTGAACCAGGAATACAAAGCCGGCAGCAGGAACAATGTCAGAAGGGTCGAGGTCATCAAGCCGCCGATGACCACGGTGGCCAAAGGCCGCTGCACTTCCGCGCCGGTGGAAGTGGACGTGGCCATCGGTATGAATCCGAAGCTGGCCACAAGCGCGGTCATCAAGACCGGACGGAGCCGCGTGGCGGCGCCCTCCACCACCGCCTGCCGGCAGGGCACACCCCGGCTGCGCAACTGGTTGATATACGTCACCATGACAATGCCGTTCAACACCGCCACGCCGAACAATGCGATAAAGCCGATCGAGGCAGACAGATTCAGGTTGATGCCGCGCAACCATAGCGCCCCGATGCCGCCCACGAGAGCGAAGGGAACGTTGAGCAGAATCAGCAGCGCCTGGGAGACGGAGTCGAACGTGGCGAACAGCAGGCCGAAGATGATGAGGATCGAAAGCGGCAGCACGATCGTGAGCCTCGCCATGGCGCGCTGCTGGTTTTCGAACTGTCCGCCCCACGCGATGGAATAACCCGGCGGCAGGTTGAGTTCGGCGGAGATCCTCTGCTGCGCCGCGGCGACAAAACTTCCCAAGTCCCTGCCGCGCACGTTCGACTGCACTACGATCCGGCGCTGTCCGTTCTCGCGCGAGATGACCTCCGGTCCGCGGGCCACTTCAACGCGCGCCAGAGAGCCAAGAGGGATCCGCTCGCCTCCCGGCGCAGCGACCAGAATCTGCCGGATGGCGTCCACGTCGTGGCGATAGGATTCCGGCAGGCGCACGACAATGGGGAAGCGGCGCTGTCCCTCAATCATCTCCGAAACCTGCGCGCCGGCGATGGCCGTTTCGACCACCTGCCGAATGTCGGACACATTGACCCCATAGCGCGCCAGCGCCTGCCGGTCCACCTGAATCCGGAGCTCCGCCACGCCGCTGATGATCTCCATCTGTTCGTCCGCCGCGCCCGGGATGGCGGCCAGCGCCCGCAGCGCTTTCTCAGCCAACTGCTCCAACACGCGGGGGTCCTCGCCGAAAATCTTCAGCGCCACATCCGCCTTAATGCCGGACACGACTTCGTCGAGCCGCATGGCCATGGGTTGAGTGAAGTTGTAGACGACGCCGGGCACCTGTTCGAGCTTTTCCGCCATCTTTTGAACAAGCTCTTCCTTGGTGCGAGCCGTCGTCCACTGATCGATGGGCTTGAGCAGCACATAAACGTCCGCTTCGTAGATGCCCATGGCTTCGGTCGCCAGATCGGGGCGGCCGAGTTTTGAAACGACGCCGGTCACCTCGGGAAAGGTCTTCACCAATTGTTCGACCCGGTTGCTCAGCTCGATGGACTCGCTCAAGGATATTCCGGGCAGTTTGCGCGTCTGAATCAACAGCGAGCCTTCGTCCAGGCGGGGCATGAATTCCGTGCCCAGCCACGCCACGGAGCCAAGCGCCACGGCGACCGCAATTACGCCCGCGCCCACCGTCGCGAACCTGTGCCGTAAGGCGGCGTTGAGCGCCCGGACGTAGATCCTGCGAACCGGCTCGAACCAGCCCTCCTTCTCCTCCTTCACGCCTTTACGGAGCGCAAAAGTGGCCGCTGTGGGCACTACGGTCAAAGCGAAGATGAGGGAGCCGATGAGCGCCGAGCACACCGTAATGGCCATGGGGCGGAACAGGCGCCCTTCCAACCCTTCCAGAAACAGGATGGGCAAATAGACGGCGATGATGATCGCCACCGCGAACAGAATCGGGCGCGCCACCTCATATGCGGCGCCGCGGACGCGATCCACCGGATCGAATGCCTCCCCCGGCTTGAAATGCAGGCGGCGGACGGCGTTCTCCATCATGACCACGGCGCCGTCGACAATCATTCCGAAGTCGATGGCGCCAAGACTCATAAGGTTGGCTGAAATGCCGAAGACCGCCATGCCCATGAAACCAACCAGCAGCGAAAGCGGGATCACCGCCGCTACGATCAGCGCCGCCTTGATATTGCCCAAGAAAACCAGCAAAACGGCGATCACCAGGAGACCGGCTTCAATCAGATTCCGGCGCACGGTGGCGATAGTCCCTCGAATGACGGTGGACTGATCATAGAAAGGCACAATGCGCACGCCTTCGGGCAGCTTGAGAGAAGCGAGCCGCTCTTTGACGCGCTCGATCACCCGCAGGCCATTTTCGCCTTTCAGCATGATGGCCATGCCGGAAACGGTCTCGCCTTTGCCGTCCCGGAGCACCGCGCCTTGGCGCTGCATTGCGGTGATGCGCACCTGCGCCACGTCGCGCACCAGCACGGGCGTTCCTTTTTGCGCGATCAAAACGATGGTTTCCAGATCTTCGCGGCTCGCCGCCCGCCCCAAGCCGCGCACCGTGTACTGCTCCGCCGCGTGCTCGATGTAGCCGCCGCCGAAATTGACATTGTTTTCCGACACGCGCTGAAACACGTCCCGCAGGGTCAACCCGTACCGCTGCAACTTTATGGGGTCCACCTCGATGGCGTACTGCTGCGTCTCGCCGCCCCACGTGTTCACTTCGTTGACTCCCGGGACCGTCCGCAACTGCGTCTTGATCTGCCACTCGTGCAGGGTTTTCAAATCCATGGCGGACATGCCCTTGCCCTCGAGCGTGTATTGATACACCTCGCCGAAAGCCGTCGCCACCGGTCCGAGGGTGGGCTCCAAACCAGCCGGGATCCGGCTGCGGGCCTCCGCCAGCCGCTCGCCGACGAGCTGTCGGGCAAAGTAGGTATTGACGGAGTCCTCAAAGACTACGGTCACCATCGACAAGCCCAACTTGGAAATCGAGCGGACGCCCTCGGTGCGCGGCATGCCCATGAGGGCGGTTTCAATCGGAAACGTGACAAGCTGCTCGACTTCGGCGGGCGCCATGGCGGGGCACTCGGTGATCACGACGACCTGGTTATTGGTCAGATCCGGGAACGCGTCGATGGGCAGGCGGCTGAGAGTATAAAGCCCGGCGGCGATCAGCCCGGATAGGCCGATCAGCACAAACAAGCGGTGGCGGAGGTGGAAGTCGATGATGCGGTTGAGCATTTCACTCTCCCAGCGTGGACTTCAGCAGTTGGGACTTCACCACGAAAGCGCCCCGGGTGACGATCTTCTCGCCGTCCCTCAGCCCCGCGACCACCTCTAGCATTCCTTCGATCACGCGCCCTGTGGCGATGGGACGCACCTCAAAGCGCCCGCCGCCCTTGGAAACGAAAACCGCCGTTTGGCCGTTGACTTCCTGCGGCGCGGACTGCGGGATCAGGAGCGCGGGTTCAGACCCGCCTGCCAGAATCTCCACCGTGGCGTACATTTCCGGCTTCAGGAATCCCTTTTCATTGGGGACCTCGATGCGCGCCTGGATTGTGCGCGTCGCCGGATCGAGCTCTTCGCCGATCTTGGTCAACGCTCCGGTGAACGCCCGGTCCGGGTAGGCTTGGACGTAAACCCGCGCTGTGAGTCCGGGGCGCAGCTTGGCCAAGTGCTCTTCATTCACCGCGGCGACCACCCACAACCGGGAAAGGTCCGTGATGACGAACATGTCGCTGCTCGGCGAGACCACGGTGCCGGGAGTGACGCTGCGTGACAGGACCGTGCCCGCCGCCGGCGCCTTAATCGGAATCAAATCTTCATCCCCGTGATCTTCTTCGTGATCCACGGCGGGGTGGTCCCGGTCGGGAGGAACTTGCAGGAACTCGGAGAGCAGCAGCCGGGTGCGCTCGATTTCGACTTCCGCGACCTTCGTGGCTGCCTGCGCATTCCGGTACTCGGCCTCGGCGTGGTCCACTTGTTCGAGCGAGGCGGCTTTCAATTCGTACAGGCGCCGTACCCGGTCGCGCACCCTCAAGGCGTGCGCCTCAGCCGACTTCAACCGGCTGAGCTCGGCTTGTGCTTTCCGGTATTGCGCGCGCGACTCCTGGATGGAATTGCTGTGCATGCGCGCCAGAACGTCGCCTTGCTTGACCTGATCGCCCGGATTCGCGTAGACGCGCACCACCCGGCCATCGGTAACCGCGCCGACCCGCCACGTGCGCAGCTCATTTACGGTGATTCGCCCGCTTGCCCGCACCACCCGCGGCGCGGAACGGATGGAAACCGTCTCGACGGCGACCTTGGCTTCACGCTGCATGGTTTCCGTCAGGACGATCTCGCGCGCGCCCTCAGGCTTCTCCGCCTCAGCCTTTGGCGCTTCCCGCGCCGGCTTTGAACATCCCGCCGCCAGCAGCGCCGCTATCAACAACCCGCGTCTCATTGCGCCACCCCCATCGCGTACTGAAGCATCACGATCGCCTGCCGGTATTCGGCCAGGGTTTTCACATACAGCGCCTGCACGTCCAAACGGGTCCGTTCGGCGTCCAGCAGCCGCAGCAGATCGGCGCCGCCTTCGCGGTAAGCCGCCAGGGCGATGCGGGCCGATTCCGCCGCGCGCTCCATCAGTGGCTTGAGGGACTCGGTCACCTGCCGCCTCCGGATTTCGTATTCTACCCGCGCCGCGTCCACTTCGGCGCGCACCACCGCCGCGGTGGCTTTGAGGTTGGATTCGGCGACCCGGATCTCGGCCGCGGCTGCCGCAATGTTCCCTTGATTGCGGTCCGCCACCGGGAGGCTCCACTGTACGCCGGCCACCAGCGTATTGAAACCCGCCGATCGCTTGTAACCCAAAATTCCCTCGACATCCGGGCGCGCCAAGGACTGTTGCAGGCGCTGGGCGGCTCGCGCCTGCTCGACCGCTTGCCGGGCAAGTTTCATCTCCACCCTGTCCTCCAAAGCTTTGGCGGCGTCGGCGGTCAGTCTATCCGGGAGTCCCTCGTCCAACGCGTCGGTCAGGACGACGGCGGGGAATTCGGGTTGACCCATCTCCCTCAGAAGCTGGATACGGGCCTTTTCCGCTTCGAGAGCCGCCGTATTCGCCGCTAGTTCCAGACGGTCGCTTTCGAGCTGCACCCGGATGAGATCAGCCTCCGCCATGGCGCCCTCCCGGACTCGCAGGCGATGGTATTCCACGATCTGCTCGAACGTCCGCAGCGCCACCAGAAGCAGCTCGTGCGTTTTCTGAGCGCCCGCGGCATTCCAGTAGGCAAGCTGGACGCGCTGCGAAATCTGGCGCGCGAGCAGTTCCCGTTCCAGCCTCGCCCGGTCCCGGTTCGCCTGAGCCACGTCCACCCGGCGCTCCCGCTTGCCCGCCGTGGTGAACGTGCGGCTCAGGAACGCGTAGGTGTCGGCGTCGCGCCCGTATACAAATCCCGGATCTCCGTGCGCCCTCACGTTCTCCACTTGAAGGGTGAGCCGGGGGTTGGGTTTTAGAGCAGCCTGTCTCGTCAAGCCTTCCAGGACGCCGATACGCTCGCTTTCAGCCGCCAGAGCCCCATGGGACTCCAAGGCTTTGGCGACGGCTTCCCGGACCGACAGGCGAATCTGCGCTTGGCAAACGGGGAGGACAACAAATAAGACGGAGGTGAGCGCTACAAGGATCGTTCGCATGGTCTTTCCAACGCCGCCATTCCGTTATAACGCACAAACGGACCGCTTGATACACTGAGGTTTGCATGCAGATTCCCATCTATCAGGTGGACGCTTTTTCGAGCTGTGTCTTTTCGGGGAATCCGGCCGCGGTCTGCCCCCTCGAACGCTGGCTGCCGGACGAGCAGATGCAGGCCATTGCGGCAGAGAATAATCTCTCCGAAACCGCCTTCTTCGTTCGCAATGGAAACCGCTACGACTTGCGATGGATGACCCCGGCGACGGAAGTGGATCTTTGCGGCCATGCGACGCTCGCTTCGGCGTTCGTGATCTTCGAATACCTCGATCCAACTCTTGCGTCGGTAGTGTTTGACACGAGAAGCGGGGAGTTGACGGTGACGCGGCGACAGGGACTGCTGTGCATGGATTTCCCGGCTCGCCCGCCGCAGCCGGTGGACGTCCATCCCAACCTCGTTCGCGCTTTAGGCGGCGAACCGGTCGAGATTTTGGGCTCCCGCGATTATTTGGTGGTCTATCGCTCAGAAGAGGAAGTCCGCCGGTTGGCGCCCGACATGGCGCTCCTGGCGGAGCTGGACCGATTTGCCGTCATCGTCAGCGCCCCCGGCAGCAATGCCGACTTTGTTTCCCGTTTCTTCGCTCCCGCTCAAGGAGTTCCGGAGGACCCGGTGACCGGTTCAGCGCACTGCACTCTGGTTCCTTACTGGTCCGCAAGACTTGGCAAGAGGGAGCTGCGGGCGTTGCAAGTGTCGAAGCGGGGCGGGGAACTGTGGTGTGAGGACCGCGGCGACCGGGTGAGCATCGCCGGTCATGCCGTGCTCTACATGCAAGGGCGAATTCACATTTAGAGTCAGGACCTGGCCATGAGCACCGAATCTCCCGCCCCGGCGCTGGTCCTGTTCGATATCGACGGGACTTTGATCCGGGGCGCAGGACCCCACCATAAGCTGGCTTTAGTTGAAGCCATCCGCCGCGTGGCAGGGGTGGAGACTTCAACCGACTCGATCCCCGTGCAGGGCATGCTCGACCCGGTCATTTTGACGCTGATGCTTCAAGCGGTGGGCATCGGGCGGCTGGAAGCCCGGCGCTTGATGCCGGACCTGATCCGCGAGGCACAAAACGTCTATGTGCGGACGTGCCCGGACCTCCGTTCGAAGGTCTGCCCGGGAGTGAGGGATCTGCTAGGGGAATTGCGACGGCGCGGGATTCCCGCGGGTCTGGTAACCGGAAACCTGCCTCGCATCGCTTGGAAGAAGTTGGAGAGAGCAGGTTTGAAGCGGTTTTTCCGGTTTGGCGCCTTTTCCGACCAAGGTGGAGAGCGCAGCGTGCTTGTGCGGGCGGCGATCCGCCACGCCCGGCGGGAGGGATGGATCAACGCTTCGAGCCGCATCGCGCTCATCGGCGACCACGAAAACGACATCCGCGCGGCGCAGCGCGCCGGGATCAAGTCCGTGGCGGTGGCGACGGGTCTTTCGACGGCCGGGGAGCTTGCCGCCTGCCATCCGGACCTGCTCGTTGCGGACCTGACCCAGCTACAATTGAAGGAGTTGGTCTAATCGGTTCCCAATGAATTGTTTATCCCGTCCCATGGTGTGGAGCGCGCGGCGGCTGGAGCTCCGACGCCAAGTGGAGAGCCAATAGCATGGAAGCGCAATCCTTATCGGTGAAAAGAGCCGAAGTGGAGTTCCACAGCTTCGCTTCGCTGGGACAGCCCGAGCGCGCCATTGCCGCCTACGCCGAGGAGAACGTCCGGAGGGCGGATTTCATCCGGCGCCACGCGGAGTTCATCGGTCCCATGTCGCCTTTCCTCGAAATCGGCGCCAATGCCGGGCACACCAGCTACATGCTCTGCAACGAGTTCGGCGCCGAAGGGTTTGCGCTGGACATTTCGGCGGATTCCTTGCGCTATGGCGCGGCTTTGCTGGAGCGCTGGAACTGGTCCAAGTCGCCCGTACGGGTCGCAGGCGACGCCGTCCACCTCCCGTTCCGCGACGGAAGCGTGCGGATGGTGCTGGCGTACCAGATGTTGAGCCAGTTCATGGATATCGATCAGGTGTTCCGGGAGGTGGTGCGGGTCCTCGCGCCGGGCGGCATCTTCCTGTTTGCCGAAGAGCCGCTGCGGCGTTTGTTGACGCTCGGACTGTACCGCTGCCCGTATTGGGACAGCATGAAACCCTGGGAGCGCAAGCTGTACGAGTGGGGTTTGCTGGGTTATCTCGTCCGGGACGTTATCGGCGCGCATCAGGAGGAGAGTTTCGGGATCCGGCAGAACCACACCATGGACCTCGATTCGTGGCGGGCGCTGATCAGCCGCCACTTTGTGGATTACCAGGCGGAGATTTTCGTGCCCGAACGCGGTTGGGGCGAACGGATTGTGAAGAAGCTGGCGATACGGATGCACCCCGCCCGCTCGGTGTCCGGAGCGGGGCGCTTACTCGGGGGAACTCTTGCCGCGGTTTGCCGCAAGGCAGGACAAGGCTTTCCGGCGCCGTTCACACCCGACCGGTTTGAATCCTTGCTGCGCTGTCCGGACTGCCATTCGGGGCTGAGCCGCGATGCGAGCGACACCTTGCGCTGCGCATGCGGTTATGAGGCGCCCAACGAAGGGGGTGTGTTCAATTTGCTGCCTTCGGATGAACGCAAGGAGCTATACCCGGGCGATCGGGAGGACGTCATCGATTTCTCATTGCCGAACCACGAGCGCAAGCTGCTCGACGGCTGGTATGAACTGGAGGGGGTGTTTGGCAATAAGTACCGGTGGATGGGCAAGTCCGCTTCGGCTCGGTTGATCCGCGTGAGCCCCCTTCCGCAGCGCTTGCGTATCCGCGGGTATGCGCCGCCTCAAGCGATCGAGGCGCAAGGGCACGCGCGGGTGGAGATCGTGGCTAACGGTTTGAAGTTGGGTTCCTGGACCCTGGACCGCACCGGATTGTTCGTCATCGAGAGCGACCTTCCAGACAGCCCGGAATACAAGATCGAGATCTCCGCGGCGCCGGTTTGGAGCGTCCCCACTGACAACAGGGCGCTCTCCGTGAATATCAGCATGATCCGGCTCATCCCCCGGGAATCCAACTACTAGACATGCGGGCGGCTCGTTTCAAGATGGGTATAATTGCGGGTTTGCGACCCTAAACGATGATTTTCTACGCCGTCACCGTCTTCCTGTCCGCTTTCCTGCTGTTCCAGGTCCAGCCGCTGATCGCCAAGATGATCCTGCCTTGGTTTGGAGGCTCCTCTTCCGTCTGGAGCACCTGCATGCTCTTCTTTCAGGTGGCGCTCCTCGGCGGGTATCTTTATGCCCACTGGCTGCATGAAAAGCTCTCGCCCTTGAGGCAAGCGATTGTTCATTCAACGCTTTTAGGCATTAGCCTGCTGCTGCTGCCCATCATTCCGGACCCGGCATGGAAGCCGCTGGCTGGAGAGAACCCCTCGTGGCGCATTTTAGGGCTGCTCGCCGCCACGGTGGGACTCCCCTATTTTCTGCTCGCCACGACGAGCCCGCTCATTCAAAGCTGGTACGCCCGCACGCACGAAGGCGCCACGCCATACCGTTTGTTCGCCCTTTCCAACTTCGCCTCTCTCGCGGGCTTGCTGGCGTATCCGGTACTGGTCGAGCCGAATTTGGCCACCCGCAGCCAAGCATTCGCCTGGTCCGCGGCGTTCGCCCTCTTCGTGGTGTTTTGCGCGACCACGGCTTGGCGAAGCCGGCGGGGAACATTCATTTCTCTAGCGGCGCTGGAACAGAACGGCGGCAATAACAGCCGCCCGACGGTGTTCCAGAAGGTCCTATGGCTGCTGCTGGCGGCTTGCCCTTCGGCGCTATTGCTGTCCACCACGACATACTTGACGCAGGACGTCGCAGCGGTGCCGTTCCTCTGGGTCCTGCCGCTGTCAATCTACCTGCTCACGTTCATTCTGGCTTTCGAGTTTCCACGCTTCTACAACCGTTCCTTTTTCTTGCCTTGGCTGATTCCGCCGTTGGGGATGATGGCGCGGTTTCTGTGGCCTACTCAAGTGGAATTGTCGGTCCCGGTCATCGTCGGGGTCGCTTGCGTTTCGCTGTTTTTGTTCGCGATGTTCTGCCACGGGGAACTTGCGAGCCGCAAGCCCAATCCCCGCTATCTCACGACGTTCTATTTGATGCTCTCCACCGGCGGCGCTTTGGGCGGTTTGTTTGTCGCGCTGGTGGCGCCCAACCTCTTTCGCTGGGACTATGAATTTCCCATCGGGCTCATGCTCTGCGCTACGCTGGCGGTGGTCATTACGTTCCGCGAGTACCCGCAATTCTTGCGGACTAGCGGCGGGAAAGCCATCGCCGGCTTGTTGATACTCGGCCTGTTGGGTTACGGGGGAACGCTAGCCGCCGCCGTGCGGCTCGCGCTGCGCGATTATCACGTCGTCGAGCGGAACTTCTATAGCCAAATTCGCATCCGTGACGCGGACTACGGCGACGGCTACGGTCCGCGCCGGGTGCTGGTGCACGGCGTCATCAACCACGGCGAACAGATCCTGGCGCCGGAGCACCGCATGATGCCGATCAGCTATTTTTGTCCTGAAACAGCCGTCGGGCAGGTTATGCGGCATCACGCCGCCGGGCGCGCGAGACGCATTGGGATCCTGGGGTTAGGCTGCGGCAACCTGCTGGCGTACGGGCGTCCGACCGACACCATCCGGGTGTACGAAATCAACCCGCTGGTAGTGGACGCGGCGCGGGACCACTTCTATTTCCTCCGCGAAACCCCGGCGAAAGTCGAGCATGTCTTGGGCGACGGGCGTTTGGCGCTGGAATACGATCCCCCGCAGAACTTCGACATTCTCGTCATGGACGCTTTCTCGGGCGATTCCGTGCCCGTCCACTTGATCACGCGCGAAGCGATCCGCTTGTACCGCAAGCACCTGCGTCCGGACGGACTGCTGGTGGTCAACATCACCAATAAGTACCTCGATATGAAGCCGGTGCTCGCCGGCGCCGCGGCGGACCTCGGCCTCGAAGGCTACTACCACTATTTCGTGCCCGACCCCGAGGAGACTCTTTGCAATTCGGTCGAGTGGGTGATCATTTGGGATCCCTCGAGCGGAGTCCAACCGCCCCGCAACTTAGGCGATGAACAAAGGCTTGAAAGGGTTCCCGGTTTCCGCACCTGGACGGACGACTTCTCTAACCTCCTCCGGATCGTACGGTAGCCCAAAAAACTTGAGCCCGCCCCGTGACCTCCGGAACGGGCTCGAAACTGCCCAGCGAATCTGGCGCACCCGACGGCTACACAGTCTGCTGGCGGTAACGGCTCATGATTTCACTCATCTGGTCTTTCAACTTGAGCTTGAGCTTCTTGAGCCGGATTTCCTCAAGCTTCTCCTGCTCGGTCAAATGCGGACGCGACTCT
>FWPV01001147.1_pt1 | contig 45618 bp, 40 predicted proteins | sample 2228371 | NCBI WGS metagenome assembly FWPV01 (sample SAMEA103939776, study PRJEB20133) | metagenome
CTGAATGCGGGCATGGACGAGGACCGGGTGGGGGCGATGAGCGCGGCGCTGCTCTCCCTGGGCGACCGCACGGCGAAGGAGCTGGCCCGCGGTGGCCTGGAGCAGGTGCTGATCAAGGGGGATCGGGGCTACATCCTGATGACCCACGCCGGGGAGGACGCGGTGCTGACGGTGCTGGCCAAGCCGCAGGCCAAGCTGGGCCTGATCTTCCTCGACGTGAAGCGGGCCGCCGAGGCGGTGGCCGGGGTCATTTGAGCCTTCCGGGCCGCACCTCGCAGCCCATCCTGCGACCTGCCGTCAGGCCTCAACAATGCCGTCTGGAACGGCGTTGGCGCGCCGCATGGCGAGACCCGAAGGGCGGAAACCAGGGAGGGTTTCCGCCGCAAAACCAGGCAGGTCGTAGTCCATGATCAGCGGTGCGTGGTCCGAGAAGCGGGTCTCCTTCCACACCGAGGCCGCCAGGACCTTGTCCGCGAGGTCGGGCGTAACGACCTGATAGTCGATCCGCCAGCCCACGTTCTTGGCCCAGGCCTGGCCGCGGTTGGACCACCAGGTGTACTGCTCGGGCTCCTGGTTCACCACCCGGAAGGCGTCCACCCATCCCTCCTTGTCATAGCGCTCGTCCAGCCAGGCGCGTTCGTGCGGCAGAAAGCCGGAGTTCTTCTGGTTGCCGCGCCAGTTCTTCAGGTCGATCGGCTTGTGGGCGATGTTCCAGTCCCCGCACAGGATCACGCTGCGACCGGAGGCCTTGAGCTCGCGCATCTTCGCCGGGAAGGCCTCGAGGAAGCGGTCCTTGCTGGCCTGGCGTTCTGGCCCGGCTGAGCCGGAGGGCAGGTACAGGCTCACCACGCTCAGCCGGCCGAAACGCGCCTCCAGATAGCGCCCCTCGCGGTCGAACTCCTCCACCCCGAAGCCTGCGATCACGTCATCCGGCTCACGCCGAGCGTACAGCCCCACCCCGCTGTAGCCCTTGCGCTCGGCGGGTTCGTAGTAGCAGTGGTAGCCCGCGGGCCAGAACACCTCCGCGCCGAGCAGGCAGACGATGTCGGCCTGCTGTGAGGGCAGCCAGTCGAAGAAGCCCTTGCTCGCGGCGGAGCGGATGCCGTTGACGTTGAGGGTGAGGATGCGGAGCATGGGGTGTGTCGTTTGGGTGGGGAAGGCGTCGCCGCGTCACGCGGCCCCCATGGGTCTGGCGAAGCACGGTAGGAGCGCCGCCCTCGGCGCGACCTGGGCGCAAGATCGGCCCGGGGGAGGGCCTCCTACGAACTGCTGCGGGTGGGGGCGGCGTGTCGCCGCGATGGCTGCTCAGTGCCGGAAGTGGCGCATCCCGGTGAACACCATCGCCATGCCATGTTCGTTGGCGGCGGCGATGACCTCCTCGTCGCGCATCGAACCGCCCGGATGGATCACGGCGGTGATGCCGGCGGCGGCGGCGCTGTCGATCCCGTCACGGAAGGGGAAGAAGGCATCGGAGGCCATCACCGCGCCTTTCACCTCAAGCCCAGCGTGCTCGGCCTTGATGGCGGCGATGCGGGCGGAGTTGACCCGGCTCATCTGCCCGGCGCCGATGCCGATGGTGGCGTCGTCCTTGGCGTAGATGATGGCGTTGGACTTGACGTACTTGGCCACCTTCCAGGCGAACAGCATGTCGCGCAGTTCGGCCTCGGTCGGAACGCGCTGGCTCACCACCTTCAGATCGGCGGCCGAGATCATGCCTTGATCCAGGTCCTGCACCAGCAGCCCGCCCGCGACGCGCTTGTAGTCGAGGCGGCCCTTGTCGTCTTCGCCCCACAGGCCGCAGGCCAGCACGCGCACGTTCTTCTTCGCGGCGGTGACCTGCAGGGCCTCCGGGGTGACCTCGGGGGCGATGATGACCTCGACGAACTGGCGCTCGACGATGGCGCGGGCGGTGGCGGCGTCCAGCGGGCGGTTGAAGGCGATGATGCCGCCGAAGGCCGATTCGGTATCGGTCTGGTAGGCGCGATCATAGGCGGCGAGGATGTCCTCGGCCACCGCCACGCCGCAGGGGTTGGCGTGCTTGACGATGACGCAGGCCGGGGCGTCGAACTGCTTCACGCACTCCAGGGCCGCGTCAGTGTCGGCGATGTTGTTGTAGGACAGCTCCTTGCCCTGGAACTGGGTGGCGCGGGCGATGCTTCCGGCCGGGGCGTTGGGCTCAACGTAGAATGCGGCGCGCTGGTGCGGGTTCTCGCCGTAGCGCAGGTCCATGAACTTCTCGACCTGGATGTTGAAGGTGCGCGGAAAGTCCGCTGGCTTCTCCCAGCTGGCCTCGGCCACCGGCGCGGCGCTGTGCGCGGGCACGCGACGGCCAAAGTAGTTGGCGATCATGCCGTCGTAGGCGGCGGTGTGTTCAAAGGCGCGCACGGCGAGATCAAGGCGGGTGGTCGCAGAGACGCCACCCTGGGCATTGATCTCGGCCTGCACGCGGGCATAGTCGGCCGGGTTGACCACGATGGTCACGTCGGCGTGGTTCTTGGCCGCCGCGCGCACCATGGTCGGGCCGCCGATGTCGATGTTCTCGACGGCGTCCTCGTAGCTGCAGTCCGGCTTGGCGGTGGCCTCGGCGAAGGGGTAGAGGTTGACCACCACGAGGTCGATGGGCTGGATGCCGTGCTCGGCCATGACCGCGTCGTCCACGCCGCGACGGCCGAGGATGCCGCCGTGCACCTTCGGGTGCAGGGTCTTCACGCGGCCGTCCATCATCTCCGGGAAACCGGTGTACTCGGACACGTCCTTAACCTTGAGGCCCGCCTCGCGCAGCATCTTCGCCGTGCCGCCGGTGGACAGCAGCTCCACGCCGCGGCTTGCCAGGAAGCGGGCAAAGTCGAGCAGGCCGGTCTTGTCGGACACGGAGAGCAGGGCGCGGCCGATCTTGGCAACGTTGGTGCGCATGGCGGTTCCTCGGGGCAGGGCAAAGCCCGGCATTATAAACCGATCAGTTGGGATCGGGGCGTTGGCCGAGGCGAATGGCGCCGATGCGCTCAAGATCGTGCAGCAGGGGCTGGGCGTGCGCAGCCATCGCTGCCGCCGTCAGGCCAAGTTCCGAGGCCAGGGCCGCGCAGGCCTCCTGCAGGGGCTGGCCGGTTGCGAGCTGCTGCAGCAGGCCGATGCTGGCGGGGGTGAGCTCGACGATCCGCACGCGATCATCCGCCCCGCGGAACAGCAGCAGGTGGGTCGCCCGAGGTTCCGGCAGCCCGTCGCCGCGGTGGACGGCAAGGGGATGGCTGCACAGTCGTGAGACAGGGTTGAGGGCGGCGTGGCCAGGGAGCGGAACCTGCCAGGCGGCATCCGGCGCCAGGCCGAGGCAGAAGCGGGCCCAGTCGTGCTCCAGCAGTGGGACAAGCCAGGCGGGCAGGGCGCCTTGCTGCGGTCGCAACCAGTCGAGGAAGGCGCCGGGGACGTCGCGATAGAAGGGGCTGGAGCAGTGGGCTTCGGCCAGAAACCCGGTGAGCAGCTCGTCCCAGCGCGTTTTGCCGAGCAGGCGTCGGGCGCGGGGATAGACCGCGCCCAGGATGCGCTTGGTGTTGCCCAGCAGCAGGCGGCGGTAGGTGGCCGCGCCACGCGGGTCGACGCCCTCCGGCAGGGGGTGCCGGGCGGGGTCGCGCAGATAGGCGGCAAAGGCGCGCTGCCAGCGGGTGTGCGCCGCGTCCATCACGCGGATCCGCCATGGCGGGTTTGCAGGTCCCGGATGTGGTGCAGCTCGGGCAGCAGTTCGGCGATGGGCGGGATGTCGAAGTCGCGCTCCAGCAGGGTCGGGATCACGCCGAGGCGCGCATAGGTGTGGTCGAGCAGGTCCCAGACCGGATCCGCGACGGCCTCGCCGTGGGTGTCGACGATGAAGTCCTCCTCCATGCGCTGGTGGCCGGCGAGGTGCAGGTAGGCCACCCGCCGGGGGATGCGCCCGGCGATGCGGTCGATCCACGCATAGGGGTCGTAGCCGTGATTGACGGCGTTGACGTAGACGTTGTTCACGTCCAGGTGAAGGTCACAGTCCGCCGCCTCGGTGACCGCCACGACGAAGTCGTCGTCGGTCATGGCGTCCAGCGGCGAACTCACGTAGGTGCTGGCGTTCTCGATGCCGATGCGCTGGCCAAGCTCCTCCTGCGCGATCCGGATGCGGGCGGCGACATGGCGCACGGCCTCCTCTGTGCGCGGCACGGGCAGCAGGTCGTGCAGGTGTCCGCCGTCTCGGGTGAAGGACAGGTGTTCGGTGTAGAGGCCGATGCGGTGCTCATCCAGGAAACGCCGGATGGCGTGCAGGTGGGTCGTGTCGAGCGGGGCGTAGCCGGCCAGGTCGAGCGCGAGCCCATGGCCGACGAAGGTGTGGCGCTCGGTCAGGGCGCGCAAGGCGCGGCCCCGCGCACCGCCCACGCCCATCCAGTTTTCCGGGGCGATCTCGAAGAAACCGATCTCGGCCGGGACGCGGGGGGCGTCATCCCCGAGCAGTTCGTCCAGCATGCCCACCCGCAGGCCCAGGCCCGCGCCGGCCGGATAGCGCAGGGATGAGGCCATGATCCATTCCCCGGGCGAGACTCAGGTCTCGTCCGAGCGGCCGCAGCTCCCTTCGGAGCATTTCTTCTCGCCGCACTGGGACTCGCCGCAGCTGGAGTCGCAGCCGTTCTCCGGCGTGTCGTGGCTGAATGCCGCCGGGGGCAGCAGCAGGCCAAGGAAGGGGTTGTCGAGCTGGCCATGGTCGCCAAGAAGACGGGGAAGCGATGAGGGGGTTGAGGCAGACATGGTGCACCTCCTGGTCGTGGGGGGAGCCTCGTCCGGGAGGGCCTGGCAGGGCGAGGCCGGAAGGCGCGGCGGCGGGCGCCATCGCGCAGGAAAAGGATCAGTTCAAATATAGACCAACGGTCGGCGTCTTGGGTTCCGTGGGATCAGCGCGCGAAGCCACGGGCCAGCACGCTGTAGTCCTCGCCGCCGTGGCCCCGGGCGGAAACCTCGCCCAGCACGGCCTCCAGCGCGGCCAGGGGGCTGGTGTCGATGCCTGCCCCTTCGGCGGCGCGGATGAACAGGCGCACGTCCTTGATCAGGTGGTCGAGCGGGAAGTTGGGGCCGGCGAAGTGGCCGGACAGCATGCGGTCGAGCTTCTTGTCGAAGGTCGGCGCGTACAGGGCACTGCCGCGCAGGATCTGCATGAAGTCCTCGACGGCCACCCCATGGGCCTGCACCAGGGCGAGGCTCATGGCGAAGGCGGCGGTCTCGCTAGCGATCAGCTGATTCATGGCCAGCTTGAGCGCCGCAGCCTGCCCCACGCTGCCGATGCGTTTCGGTTCGGGGCCGAGCGCGCGCAGCAGGGGGGCGATCCGGGCGAACAGGCCTTCGTCTCCGCCGTACATCAGGATCAGCGTGCCCGAGCGCGCCTCCGGCAGGCTGCCGAGCACCGGGCATTCCGCGTAATGGGCCCCGGCGGCAGTCAGCGTCTCGGCCAGCTGGCGGCTATCATCCGGTCCGATGGTGCCCATCTGCAGCAGGCTGCGGCCCGGCAGCGCCGCCTTCGTGGCGGGGTCGAGCAGCACGCCCTCGCAGGCGGCGCGGTCGGCGAGGTAGAGCAGGGTGAGGTCGGAGGCCGCGATCGCCTCGGCGGCGTTGGCGGCGATGCGCGCCCCCATCGCAGCCAGGGGGGCGGTCTTGTCCGGCGTGCGGTTCCAGACGGTCACCTCGAAGCCCTGGGCAAGCAGGCGTTCCACCACCGCCGAGCCGAGCAGGCCGGTGCCGAGCAGGCCGATCTTCATGGCAATCCACCCTTCATTCGTTATGCTTGCCGGCATTGTACTGCCCGCGGCCCTTGGCCGCTGCCCACGGGAACCTTATGGCCGACTGGAATGCCCTGCTCAACCCCGCCCGCCGCCGCCCCAGCTCGCAGGCGCCGATGCCGCTCGGCGGGCATGAGGTGCGCACCGAGATCGAACGCGACTACGACCGCGTGCTCTATGCCGCGCCGGTGCGCCGCATGGCGGACAAGACCCAGGTCTTCCCGCTCGAGCGCAACGACGTGGTGCGCACCCGCCTGACCCACTCGCACGAGGTGGCGAACCTCGCCCGGGCGATGGGGGTGGACCTGGTGTTCAACCACGGTGTCGGGCGCGGGCGCCCGCATGTGGAGCGCGACATCCCCGCCCTGCTCGCGACCCTCGGCCTCGCCCACGATCTCGGCAACCCCCCCTTCGGCCATCAGGGCGAGCGGGCGATCCAGACCTGGTTCGAACGCCACGCGGACACCGTGCTCGGGCCGGGGCATGGCCTCTCCGAGGCGATGCGGCAGGACTTCCTGCGCTTCGAGGGCAACGCCCAGGCTCTGCGCCTGCTCACCAAGCTGCAGATCCTCAACGACGACTACGGCCTCAACCTGACCCACGCCACCCTGGCGGCGCTGATCAAGTACCCAACCGCTTCCGATCACATCGACAAGGCCGTGCCGGTACGGCGCAAGCATGGGTTCTTCCAGTCCGAGGCGGGCATCGTCGAGGAGGTATGGGCGGCGACCGGGCTTGGCGCGGGGCGCCGCCACCCGCTCTGCTTCCTGCTCGAGGCCTGCGACGACATCGCCTACTGCGTGCTGGATGCCGAGGATGCGGTGAAGAAGCGCCTGCTGTCGTTCCACGACATCCTCGCCCACCTGCGCCATGCAGCGGGCTCGGATGCGACCGTGGCCTGGGTGTGTGACGCGGCCGAGCGCGAGCACAACGGCTACCGCGAGGCGGGCCTGTCGCCGGCGGAGCTGAACGACATCTCGATGCAGGTGTTCCGCATCCGCGCCATCGGCGCCCTGACCCGCGCCCTCACGGAGGCCTGGCTGCGCCACCACAAGGCGATGCTCGCCGGCCGCTTCGAAGGCGAGCTGCTCGCCGCCTCCAGCGCGGGGGCCTTCATCGGCGCCCTGCGCCAGTTCAACCTGCGGCACATCTACCGCCACCCGAGCGTGCTGCAGGTGGAGTTGACCGGCTTCGAGGTCATCCACGAGCTGATGGACATGCTCTGGTTTGCCATCACCGATCGTGTTGATCCCTCACGCCCCGAGTCGGCGCGCCGCACACCGTTCGCCGCCTATGCCTACGGGCGGATCTCGGAGAACTACCGGCGCGTATTCGAATCGCCGCGTAACGCCATGCCGCTGCGCTACCGCGAGGCCCAGTTGCTGACCGACATGATCGCCGGCATGACCGATTCCTACGCCCTGACCCTGCGTGACGAATTGCGGCCGCATTTCATCGCGGCGGGCCACGGCGCCGCCCGGCATGCGCTAAGATAGCGCAGCATTCGTGGTCACCCGGAGGCGTGACAGGGAGCGTTTCATGCAGACCGAGTCCTCATCAGCGCCCGGATCGGAGCAGTCCGCCCGACGGCATGCCTTCTCCGCGGAGGGGCGTGTGAAGCATCAGCAGCGGCGCGGCCTATGGTCCATCTTGCTGGCTGGTATCGGGCTGGCGCTGATCTTCCTCGCCCTCGGCTGGCAGGACTGGCTGGCCTATCGCGATTCGCGCGAGGCCCTGGCGACATCCTCCGCCTGGCATGGGGCGGACATGCTCGAGCTCGAGTTGCAGCGACTCCAGCGTCAGGGCGTGCTGTTCAGCCGCTCGATGCCCGCCCTTGCCGATCACCTGCAGCGCATCGGGGACCGGCAGGAGGAGCAGGTGCAAATGGATGCCCTGCTTTCGCAGTGGTTCATGAACTACGAGTCGTACGTGTTCTTTCCCGTCGCGGACTGCGACATTCACTTCCCCCCGGCCTGGGCGTCCTACTGTGCCGAGGATTCCTACACGTCGCATGTGCTTACCGAGCGTCCGGGCGCGTCACTCTCGCTTCTGGTTCCTCTGCGCGATCCCGGAGGCGACGAGTTCATGCTGTGGGTGCGCCTTGGCTTTGCCCCCTTCACGGAGCTGCTCGAGACGCTCAGCCTGGACGGGCAGCGCGGCGTGCTGTTGAGTCCGGAGGAGGCGGCCCGGCGGACCGATCTCCTGGCCCGGGTCGCGATCCCCTCCACCGGATGGGTCCTGGGGGTGCAGCCGGATGCCGGCGCATGGTGGCAACAGCGCGTGTACATCGCCAAGCGCGTCGGTGGAGCGGTCCTGCTCGTCCTGCTCGGCGCCCTGCTGCTGGTGTTCCTGCGTGCACGGGCGCTGCGCGAGGCCCAGCGCCGGCTCGAGCTCGAGAGCAGCCATGCGCAGCTCTACGAGCAGGCCACCCACGACGCGCTGACCGGGCTGTTCAATCGCTATGCCTTCAACGAGCATTTCCAGCGCCTGACCCGCCAGTCCCAGCGTCTGCAGCAGCCGATGGCGGTGCTGCTGATCGACATCGACCATTTCAAGCAGGTCAACGACCACTGGGGGCACGAAGCCGGCGACGGCCTGCTGCGCAAGGTCGCGGAAGTGATCGGCGATCGCGCGCGCCGCCCGCTGGACATGGCGGCCCGCCTCGGCGGGGAGGAATTCGCGGTGCTGCTCGAGGGGGTGACCTCGGCGGAGGCCTGGGCGCTGGGCGAACTGCTTCGGCTGCACGTGGCCGATCTGCGGCTACCTCATCCCACCCGCAGCTTCGTTTCGGTCAGCGTTGGCGTCTCCTGCAGCGGCCCGGATCATTTCATCCCGCTCAAGGACCTGCTGGAGCAGGCCGATCGCGCGCTCTATGCCGCCAAGCGCGAGGGCCGTGACCGGGTGGTCGGCGAATGGGAGATGGCCGGATGACCGTATCCAGCCCATTCTTCGCCATGCTGGCGCGGATGCGCCTGATCCAGCGCTGGGGCCTGATGCGCAACACGCGTGCGGAGAACGTCCAGGAGCACAGCCTGCAGGTAGCGATGATCGCCCACGCGCTGGCGCTGATCAGCAACCGCCACCACGGCGGCGACTTCGACGCCGACCGCGTCGCCGTGCTTGGCATGTTCCACGATGCCAGCGAGATCCTGACCGGTGACCTGCCCACCCCGGTCAAGTATGGCAATGACGCGATCCGCGAGGCCTACAAGGCGCTTGAGCGGCAGGCCGAGCGCCGCCTGCTCGAGCTGCTGCCGGCGGATCTGCGCGAGGACTACGCGCCGCTGCTGGACAGCGCTCGGCAGCGCCCTGCCGAGCAGCGGCTGGTCAAGGCGGCGGACAGTCTCGCCGGCTACCTCAAGTGCCTGGAGGAGGCGCAGGCCGGCAACCGCGAGTTCCGCCGTGCCGAGGCCGTCCTGCTGGCCAAGATCGAATCCTTTTACGCCGAACTGCCGGCGGTGCGCGACTTCATGCAGCGCTATGTCCCGGCCTTCTCCCTGTCGCTCGACGACCTCAGTCACACCCTCGGGACGGATGACCAGGCCAGTTCGGCCGGCTGACCCGCCTCTCCGCTCACCCACGCCAGCTGGCCGAAACGGCGCGCCAGCTGCGTCGCCTGCTCGGGCGCAAGGTCCAGGATCAGCAGGCTGGGCTCGGGCGGCCAGTGATCCTCGGCAGCGGGCAGTCCCACGGCGGGAAAGTGCCGCAAACCTTCGTCTGCCAGCGCCTGGCGCAATGCGGCCATGCGGGCGGCATTGCTCGCATCGTCCAGCAGGCGCGCGCCGGGGTTGCAGGGGCTGAGCACAACCCATCGGCTGGCCCCCAGGGTGTGCAGGAAGGTATCGAGCAGGGGGTGGCAACAGCCGATCCGCAGGTCGAGATCACGCTCGGGCAGGTGGACACGGTACACCGTCCGGGCGAAGCAACGGGCCAGATCAGCCTGAACCGGGGTCATCCCTGCCGCAAAAGTTCGTTCAGCCGTTCCAGCCCCGCCCGAGCATCCTCCTGCCAGACGTGCACATGCGGCTGGGCCAGCAGCGGGTTGATTGAGCCGGAAAAGCCGGCCAGGCTCTTCATCAGCAGGATGACCTCGTGTCCCTGGTCCGAGGCACGGCGCAGGTCGGGGAGGCCTTTGCGTTCCAACTCCGGGTTGATCAGGTCGTGCGCGCCGACGGTGAGCGTCAGTGCCGGTGTGTCCGCATCCTGCGGCCAGCATTCGATCAGCCATTCCGCGGGGGCGCCGGCCTCGCGCAGCATCAGGGGCAGCTGGCCCGGCAGGCGGCCGGCAAGGGGGTGGGCGAGCAGCAGCACGCGCGCGCCGCGCTCCTCGAGCTTCCGGCCCAGTTCGATCAGCTCACTGCACGCCCCCGCCGCGATGCAGCCGAAGCCGGGAATCAGCAGCACCTCGCGCGCCGCGCGCAGGCGCTCCGCCGCCGCGTCTGCGTGCAGGTGATGGGCCGGGTGGGAGACCTCCTCGCCCTTGGCCGGGGCCGTGCCCCACAGCAGCCGCCGGAGTGGCAGCTGGACGCTGCGGCTCAGGTGCAGGCTGAGGAGCAGGGTGAGGCCGGCCGACAGGATGCCGGTGGCCACCAGCGGCGGCAGGTCGAGGGCGGTCCCGAGCAGGGCGAGGCCGAGCCCGGACAGCGAGCCGAACAGCGAGGCGGCCAGGGGAGCCTCGCGCTCGGCCAGGGGCAGGGTGAAGGTCACCCCGGAGGCAGCGGCAAGGCCGAGAAAGAGCAGCAGCCAGCCGGTGCCTTCGCGCAGCCCCAGGGCCATGATGACGCCGAGGCCGAGGGTGGCGGCCAGCAGCAGGATGCCCGCGCCGGCTTGGCTGATGTGGCGCCAGACCCGCGGCAGCAGGTTGGCCAGGCGGGCGTGGGTGACGGCCGCGCCGGCGGCGGAAAAGGCCCCCAGCAGGATGGACAGGCAGGCCTGTCCGAGCGGCAGGCCGGGCTCGAGCAGGCGCTCGATGACCGCAAGGCTCGCGACCAGCGCGGTGGCCGCGCCGGTCAGGCCATGCAGCAGGGCGAGGCGGGCGGCCAGGTCCGCCATGCTTGCGGCCAGGCCGAGGATGAGCGCGAGCGCCACGCCGAGGCCGAGGGCGGCCAGCAGCATGAGCTGGTTCTCGCCGCCCCCCAGGGTGAGCGGCGCCAATACGGAGACGGCGAGGCCTGCCGCGAACCAGGGGAAGGCGGCATGCCCGGCCTGCATGCGCTGCATGCCGATCAGCAGGAGCAGGCCGGCGAGGGCGAGTCCCAAGTTGATGTCATCCATGGTCCGTGGGGATCCCTGCCCTTACTCTCAGGCGCTCCATCCGGCGTAGCCAGATCAGCGCCCCGAGGCCCGCCGCGCTGGCGCTCAGCACGGCGCCGAAGCCCGCGAGCAGGCTTAGCCCCTCGCGGGCATCACCCAGCAGCAGGATGGCCGCCGGCAGGCTCATGGCATTGAGCATCAGCGCGGCGACCAGCCAGCCGGCCTGCGCCCCCAGGCGGATGCGCAGCGCCCAGGCCTGGCCGAGCAGGGCGGCCAGCAGGGCGATGGTCAGCGCCGCGCCGATGTCCAAAGGTTACTGGCCCTCGAGGAAGCGCTCGGCGTCCAGCGCCGCCATGCAACCGCTGCCGGCCGAGGTGATGGCCTGGCGATAGATGTGGTCGGCCACATCCCCCGCAGCAAACACGCCTGGCACGCTGGTCTGGGTGGCGTTGCCCTCGGTGCCACTGTGCACCTTGATGTAGCCGTCCTTCATCTCCAGCTGACCGTCGAAGATGCCGCTGTTCGGGGTGTGGCCGATGGCGACGAACACGCCGGTCAGCGGGATGTCGGTCTTCTCGCCGGTGTGGACGTTCTTGATGCGGATGCCGGTCACGCCGGAGTCATCGCCCAGGATCTCGTCCGTCTCGCTGTGCCAATGGATGGTCACGTTGCCGTCCTTGGCCTTGGCCTCCAGCTTGTCGGCCAGGATCTTCTCCGAGCGGAACTTGTCGCGGCGGTGGATGACATGCACGTGGCGGGCGATGTTGGAGAGGTAGAGCGCCTCCTCCACCGCGGTGTTGCCGCCGCCGATCACGCACACGTCCTGGCCGCGGTAGAAGAAGCCGTCGCAGGTGGCGCAGGCGGACACGCCGCGGCCCTTGAACGCCTCCTCCGACGGCAGGCCGAGGTATTTGGCGCTGGCCCCGGTGGCGATGATCAGGGCGTCACAGGTGTACTCGCCGGAGTCGCCCTTGAGGCGGAACGGACGCTGGCTCAGGTCGGCACCGTGGATGTGGTCGAACACGATCTTGGTATTGAAGCGCTCGGCATGCTCGCGCATGCGCTCCATGAGCGCCGGGCCAGTCAGGCCGTGCACGTCGCCGGGCCAGTTGTCGACCTCGGTGGTGGTGGTCAGCTGGCCGCCCATCTGCAGGCCGGTGATCAGCATGGGCTCAAGGTTGGCGCGCGCGGCGTAGACGGCGGCGGTGTAACCGGCGGGGCCGGAACCGAGGATGATCAGGCGGGCATGGTTGGACTGGCTCATGTCGAAGTGCTCCAAGCAGATGCGTGATGGGGGGTTATTTAGCCACAGTGGGCACGGAGATCACAGGGCAGGGGGGGCTCACGCTCACCGTGCCCACTGGGGCAGAAGAAAAAAGCCGGCTTGCCCAATGCGCTGAGGAGGGAGCGCACTGGGCCGTTCCGGCCGGAAGAGGGGTTACAGCTCGCGGGCGTGGCCGGCCAGGTACTCGGCCACACCTTCGGCGGTGGCTTTCATGCCGGCCTGGCCCTTGCGCCAGCCGGCCGGGCAGACCTCGCCGTGCTGTTCGGTGTACTGGAGCGCCTCGACCAGGCGGATCATCTCGTCCACTTCGCGTCCCAGCGGCAGGTTGTTCACCACCTGGTGCTGCACGACGCCCTCGCGGTCGATCAGGAAGGAGGCGCGCAGGGCGACGCCATCCGGATGCTCGATGCCGTAGGCCTGGGCGATTTCGTGCTTGATGTCGGCCACCAGCGGGAACTGCACCGGGCCGATGCCGCCCTTGTCCACCGGGGTGTTGCGCCAGGCGTAGTGGGTGTAGTGCGAATCGATCGACACGCCGACCACCTGCACGTTCAGTTCCTTGAACCGCGCCATGCGGTTGTCGTGGGCGATGATCTCGGACGGACAGACGAAGGTGAAGTCGAGCGGCCAGAAGAACAGCACGACGTAATGGCCGCGCAGGTCGGACAGGCGGAAGTGCTCGTTGATGCTGCCGTCCGGCATGACGGCGGCGGCGGTGAAGTCGGGGGCGTGGCGGGCAACCAGGACGCTCATGTTTGTTTTTCCTCAGTGGGGGGTGACCTGGCAAAGATAGCTCCCTGCTTGGTTATTTGCATAATGGATTGGTTTAATTCTTATGATAGTTTTTGGCTATATATGTGGCGTGGTGGACAAGCCTACCTGCACTGCCAACAATGTCGGCAGCCCCTTAATGGAAACGGATCATGTACCTGGGTGAAAAAGACTACCGCCATGGCAGCCCGGAGCAGCTCGGCGTCCTGCTGCTCAACCTCGGCACGCCGGATGCCCCGACCGAGGAGGCCCTGCGCACCTACCTGCGCGAGTTCCTCAGCGACCCGCGCGTGATCGAGCTGCCGCAGTGGAAGTGGTGGCCGATCCTGCACGGCATCGTCTTGCGCACCCGGCCGAAGCGTTCGGCCGAGGCCTATGCGGAGGTGTGGGACCACTACGGCGAGGGTACAGGCTCGCCCCTGCTGTATCTGTCCGAGCAGCAGCGTGACGGCCTGCGCCGGCGTCTGCAGGACCGCCTGCCCGGGCCGGTCGTGGTGGCCCTCGGCATGCGCTATGGCAACCCGTCCGTGGCCCGTGCGCTGGAGGACCTGCGCATGCAGGGGGCGCGTCGTGTGCTGGTGCTGCCGCTCTATCCCCAGTATTCCGCCAGCACCACCGCCTCCACTTTCGATGCGGTGACCGCCGCGCTGCAGAAGGCGCGCTGGATCCCCGAGCTGCGCTTCGTCAACCATTACCACCGCCACCCGGCCTACATCGAGGCGCTGGCGGCCAGCGTGCGCGAGCACCAGGCCCAGCACGGCCGGCCGCAGCGGCTGATCATGTCCTTCCACGGCGTGCCGGAGCGCTATCTGCTCAACGGTGACCCCTACCACTGCGAGTGCCATGTTACGGGCCGCCTGTTGGCTGAACGCCTGGGGCTGCGTGAGGGCGAATGGCAGGTCAGTTTCCAGTCGCGCTTCGGCAAGGAGGAATGGATCAAGCCCTACACCGACATGACCCTCAAGGCCCTGCCCGCCGAGGACATCCGTGATGTGCAGGTGATCTGCCCCGGCTTCTCCGCCGACTGCCTGGAGACACTCGAGGAGATCGATCAGGAGAACCGCGAGTACTTCATGCAGGCCGGCGGCGAGCGCTACAGCTACATCCCCGCCCTGAACGACCGTGCCGACCACCTCGACATGCTTGCCGAGCTCGTCGTGCAGCATGTGCAGGGCTGGCCGGAGGCGGGGCCGTATGACATGGAGGCCATGCGTGCCGAATGGGCGGCGGGCAAGGCGCGCGCGCAGGCGTTGGGGGCGAGGCAGTGAGGTTCGGGGCTCTGGTCATCGGCGACGAGGTGCTCTCCGGCCGCCGCCAGGACCGCCATATCCCGGCGGTGATCGAGCGCCTCAACGCGCGCGGCCTGCGCCTTGCCTGGGCGCGCATGGTCGGCGACGACATGGAGCTGCTGGTGCGCAGCCTGCGCGAGGGGCGGGAGGAGGCCGAGGCGGTGTTCTGCTTCGGCGGCATCGGCGCCACCCCGGACGACCTGACCCGTGAGGCGGCGGCGCGCGCTTTCGGTCGTCCGCTGGTCCGTCACCCCGAGGCCGAGGCGCTGATTATCGGCCAGTTCGGTGCCGACGCCTTCCCGCACCGCGTGCTGATGGCCGACCTGCCGCAGGGTGCGAGGCTGATCCCCAATGCCTACAACAACGTGCCGGGGTTCTCGGTCGAGGGCATGCACTTCATGCCGGGCTTCCCGCAGATGGCCCACGCCATGCTCGACTGGGTGCTGGCCAACCACTACCCACAGGCCGGCGACGCCGGCTACATCGAGCGCGCCATCTGGGTATTCGAGGCCAGCGAGAGTCAGCTGTTGGAGGTCATGCGGGATTTCACGGCGCGCTATCCCGCGCTCAAGCTCTTCAGCCTGCCCGTGCTGCCGACCGAACAGCACCCCAGGCGGCGCATCGAGCTGGGGCTGAAGGGGGCGCAGGAGGCCGTCGAGAACGCCATGCGTGAGCTCGCCGCCAGGGTTGAAGCGCTCGGCTTCGCTTGGATTGATGGAACCTGACCTTATGCTTGGCGCTCCAATGCTCACCCTTTGCGCAAGGAGAGTTCGATGAAGCATCGCATCCTCAAAGCCTCCCTTTTGGCCGCGGCACTGAGCTTGGGCGCTCCGCTGGCCACGCTGCCGGTGGCCCAGGCCGCCGATCTGCCCGATTTCGTGCAGATGGTGAAGGAGGTGTCGCCGGCGGTGGTCAACATCAACACCACCCAGAAGATGCCGAAACGGCCGGGGCTGCCGCCCGGCATGCTGCCGGATCTGCCCGAGGGGCATCCGTTCAACGAGCTGTTCCGCCATTTCTTCGAAGGCATCCCGCCGGGTGCCCTGCCCAACGTCAAGCCGGCCCAGTCGCTCGGCTCCGGCTTCGTCATCGAGGCGAACGGCGTCATCCTGACCAACGCCCATGTGGTGAAGGACGCCGAGAGCATCAACGTGCGCCTGCAGGACAAGCGCGAGTTCCCGGCGAAGGTGCTGGGGCTGGACGAGCGCACCGACGTGGCGGTGCTCAAGATCGAGGCCAGCGGCCTGCCCACCGTGCGCATCGGCGACTCCGACCGGCTACAGGTCGGCGAATGGGTGCTCGCCATCGGTTCGCCGTTTGGCCTCGATTTCACCGCCACCCAGGGCATCGTCAGCGCGATCGGCCGCAACCTGCCGGACGAGAGCTATGTGCCGTTCATCCAGACCGATGCCGCAGTCAACCCCGGCAACTCCGGCGGCCCGCTGTTCAACCCGCGCGGCGAGGTGATTGGCATCAACTCGCAGATCTACTCGCGCTCCGGCGGCTACATGGGCTTGTCGTTTGCCATCCCGATCAACACCGCCATGCAGGTGGCCGACCAGCTGCGCAAGACCGGCAAGGTCACCCGCGGCTGGCTGGGCGTGATGATCCAGCCGGTGGATGCCGACCTCGCCAAGTCCTTCGGCCTTGACCGCCCGCGTGGCGCGCTCATCGCCCAGGTGCAGCCGGGCAGCCCGGCGGACAAGGCGGGCCTGAAGGCAGGCGACGTGATCCTCGCCTTCGATGGCCGTCCGATCGACGACACCGCCCAGTTGCCGGCGCGTGTCGGTGCCACCGAGATTGGCAAGCGGGCCGAGGTCCAGGTCCTGCGCGAGGGCAAGGAGCGGACGCTGGCGGTCACCATCCAGGCCCTGCCGGACGAGTCCGCCCAGGCCGCGGAGCCCGCCGCCGCCGAGGCCTTCGGCCCGCTGGGGCTGCAGGTGCAGCCGCTGGACGCCGCCAAGCGCCAGGAACTGGGCGTGGGGCATGGCCTGCTGGTGCGCTCGGTGGGCGAGGGGGCCGCGGCCCGCGCCGGGGTGCGGCCGGGAGACGTGCTGCTCGAGCTTGGCGGAACGAAGCTCGCCTCGGCGGCGGATCTCAAGCAGGCCGCCGAGCGGGTGGTCAAGGGGCGGCCGGTGGCCCTGCGCCTGCTGCGCGATGGCTCGCCGTTGTTCCTCGCGCTCAAGGTCGAGTAAGCTCTTCCTCACGCGGTCATTTCACGGCCCGCCTCGGCGGGCCTTCTCGTTTCATGGAGTCAGCCGATGAAGAAGATCGAAGCCATCATCAAGCCGTTCCGCCTGGACGACGTGCGCGAGGCGCTGATGGAGCTGGGTGTGTCGGGCATGACCGCCACCGAGGTGAAGGGTTTCGGCCGACAGAAGGGGCACACCGAGCTCTATCGCGGCGCGGAATACGTGGTCGACTTCCTGCCGAAGGTGAAGATCGAAGTGGTGGTGGCCGACGACAAGGCGGATGCCGTGGTCGATGCCATCCTCAAGAGCGCCAAGACCGGCAAGATCGGCGACGGCAAGATCTTCGTCATGGACGTGGAGCGCGCCATCCGCATCCGCACCGGCGAGGAGGACGAGTCCGCCGTCTGACCCTCCGGCGGGATCAGAGCTTGCGCACCATCTCCGTGAGCGGGCGGCGCGGGGTCTCCTGCGGCAGTTCGGCCGGATAGCCGATGGGGATCAGGGCGACGGGGCGCTCGTCGCCCTCGCAGCCAAGCACGCCGCGCACGGCCGCCTCGTCGAATGCGCCTACCCAGCCGCAGGCCAGGCCTGCGGCGACGGCGGCCAGCTGGGCGTAGGCGGCAGCGATGGTGGCGTCCTGGAGTGTGTACAGCTCACGGCCTCGTGCGCCATAGACGCGCTCCGAACGCGCCGGCTGGGTGATGAAGGCGAGGGTAAGCGGTGCCTCGGCCAGGCAGGCCTGGTCATGTGCGGCATGGGCGAGCCTCCGACGCGCATCCTCGCCCTCGACCGCCACGATGCGGTAGGCCTGCAGGCCCCCCGCGCTGGGGGCGGCGCAGGCGATCTCGAGCACCGCGCTCAGCTTCTCCGGCTCCACCGGCATGTCGGTCTGGAAATGGCGGACTGAGTGGCGGTGGCGGACGGTCTCGAACAGGTCCCACATGGCCGCGCTCCTTATTTCAGCGTCTTGGCAGCTTCAGGATAGTTCAGTTCGAGCACCTTGCGCGCGTCCGCCGCGAGGTCGGTCAGGCCGAGTTTGGTGTAGGCCTCGACCATGATCTTCAGCGCCTCGGGCATGCTCGGTGCGCCCTGGTAGCGCTCGATCAGGCCCTGCGCGCGGTTGGCGGCGGACAGCCAGGCGCCTCGCTTCATGTAGTACTGGGCGACGTAGAGCTCGTGCTCGGCCATCAGGTTGCGCAACTCGAGCAGCCGTTTCTGCGCATCCTCAACATACTTGCTGGCCGGGAAGCGGCGTACCAGGTCACTGAAGGCGTTGAACGCCTCCTGCAGCGCGCCCTGGTCGCGGCGGGCCGGGTCGCGCTCCTTCACGTACTCGTCGGTCAGCGAGGCCCCGCGTTTGAGGTTGGCCAGGCCCTTCAGGTAAAGGGCGTAGTCGACGTTCTCGCCGCGCGGGTGCAGCTGCAGGTAGCGGTCGATGGTGGCGACGGCCGATTCCTGCTCGCCGTACTTGTAGTAGGCATAGGCCGCTTCCAGCTTGGACTGCTCGGCGTAGGGGCCGAACGGGTAGCGCGCCTCGAGGGTCTCGAACTGCTTGATCGCCTCCTCGTAGTTGCCGGTCTTCAGGGCGCGGCTCGCCTGGCCGTAGATGTCGGCGGCGGTGGCATAGGGGTCTTCCTCGGCTTCCTTCTTGTCCTTGAACCAGGAACAGCCGGACACCAGGGCGGCGCTGAGCACCAGGGCGAGAAAGGGCAGGGAGGGGCGGAACATGCGGTCGCCTCGCGCAACGCAGGGGATAAATTCGCCCGATTATAACCATGGCCCCTCACGAATGGGCAGGGCGGAAACATCGGACCCGCCCCGCCCTCTGCTACCATGGCGCCATGAACGAGACATGCAACGAATTCGACGACATCCTGGATCCGGATGAGGCAGTGGAAGATGCCGACCCCAACCGGGCCGTCCTGTCCTTTGATCAGGCCGGCATGCGCCTCGACCAGGCCATCGCCCAGGTGTTCCCGGACTACTCCCGCTCGCGCCTGACCGCCTGGCTGAAGGAGGGCAAGATCCTGGTCAACGGCCAGGCGGGCGTCGCCCCGCGCAGCGAGGTCGCGGGCGGCGAGCGCATCGAGCTTTTGGCCGAGCCGGAGGCACAGACCGAGGCCCAGCCGGAGGACATCCCGCTCGACGTGGTGTACAGCGACGATCACATCATCGTCATCAACAAGCCTGCCGGCCTCGTGGTGCACCCGGGCGCGGGCAACATGACCGGCACGCTGATGAACGCGCTGCTGTTCCACTTTCCCGAACTGCGCCAGCTGCCGCGCGCGGGCATTGTCCACCGTCTGGACAAGGACACCTCCGGCCTGCTGGTGGTGGCCCGCTCCCTGCCGGCGCACAAGGCGCTGGTCGAGGCGCTCGCCGACCGCGACATGCACCGCGAATACCTCGCGGTGGCGCAGGGCCTGCTGGTGGCCGGCGGCACGGTGGACGCGCCGATCGGCCGCCATCCCCGCGAGCGCACGCGCATGGCGGTGACCGAGACCGGCCGCGAGGCCGTGACCCACTACCGCGTGGCGGAGAAGTTCCGCCAGCACACCCTGCTGCGCGTGCAGCTGGAGACCGGCCGCACGCACCAGATCCGCGTGCACATGGCGCACCTCAAGCTGCCGCTGGTCGGCGACCCGGACTACGGCGGCCGCCTGCGCCTGCCGAAGGGTGCATCGAAGGAGCTGATCGAGATGCTGCGCGGCTTCCGCCGCCAGGCACTGCATGCCGCGCGGCTGGAACTTACGCATCCCGCGACCGGCGAGCCAATGGCCTGGGAGGCCCCCATCCCCGCCGACATGCAGGCGCTGATCGAGCTTCTGCGTGAGGACAAGCGTCAGCATCCGGACAGCGACTGATGCCAGAAAGGTCTGGACAGGCCATGTGCCCCCACACCGCAGGAGCGGGCGGACCACGGATTCTCATCGCCGCGACACGCGGCGCCCACGCATGATCTGGCCCCCTGTGGGAGCAACGGTCTTTTTCAGCTTGTGGTGGCGTTGCATGATGCTCCCACGCCTTCCCGCCCTTGGGAGCCCTGTGGGAGCGGCGTGCCGCCGCGATCGAAAGGGTTGGTCTTTCCCTCCACCGCGCCCTGCCCCGTCATGACCATCAACCGCCGCCTGCTTCTGATGCTGCCGCTCGGGTTTGCCTCCGGGCTGCCGCTGCCGCTCTCTTCCAGCACCCTGCAGGCCTGGTTGACGGTGGAGGGGATCGCCATCGCCACCATCGGCCTGTTCGCCCTCACCGGGCTGCCGTACACCCTCAAGTTCCTGTGGGCGCCGCTGGTGGACCGCTTCGTGCCGCTGCCGCTCGGCCGCCGTCGCGCCTGGCTGCTGCTGACCCAGACCGTGCTCGCGCTCGCGCTCGCCGGCCTCGCGGCCTTCGATCCGCACAACCAGCTGCTGCTGATTGCCGGCTTCGCCCTGCTGATCGCCTTCTTCTCCGCCACCCAGGACATCGCCTTCGATGCCCTGCGCACCGACGTCCTGCAGCCCGAGGAGCGCGGCCTCGGCGCCGCCCTCTCGGTCACCGGCTACCGCCTGGCGATGCTGGTGGCAGGGGCGCTGGCGCTGATCCTCGGCGAGCACTGGGGTTGGTCGAACACCTTCCTGCTGATGGCCGGCCTGATGGCCACCACCCTCGTCGTCACCCTGCTCACCCCGGAGCCCGCGGGGGTGCACGCACCACGCAGCCTGGCCGAGGCGGTCAGCGGCCCGCTCAAGGCCTTCTTTGCCCGCCCGGAGGCCTGGGGCCTGATCCTGCTCGTCATCCTCTACAAGCTGGGCGATGCCTTCGCCGGCAGCCTGACCACGGCCTTCCTCATCCGCGGCGCGGGCTTCACCCCCACCGACGTCGGTCTGGTGAACAAGGGTTTTGGCCTTGCGGCCACCCTGATCGGTGCGCTGGCGGGTGGGTTGTGGCTGATGCGCCTCGGCCTGTTTCGCGCCCTGATGCTGTTCGGCATCCTGCAGGCGGTGACCAACCTCGGCTTCCTCGCGCTGGCCCTGACCGGGCACAACTACCCGCTGATGGTGCTGGCGGTGGGGCTGGAGAACCTGGCCGGCGGCATGGGCACGGCGGCCTTCGTCGCCCTGCTGATGGGACTGTGCGAGGTGCGCTACTCCGCCACCCAGTTCGCCCTGCTCTCCGCTCTGGCCTCTTTGGGGCGGGTGCTGCTCGGCCCGGTGGCGGGTGGCGTGGTGACATGGCTGGATTGGCCGCTATTCTTTGTACTGACCTTCCTCGCCGCGCTGCCGGGGCTGTGGTGGCTGAACAGGATGCGCCCCGCGGTCGAGGCGGCCCACCGTAACCCTAATGCACCCGCGGGGGGTGAATCATGAACAAACACCTCGTCCTTGCCGCCCTTGCCAGCAGTGCCCTGCTCGGCGGCTGCGTCTACGCCGATCCGGAGCGCGACGGCCGCTACTACGATGATCGTCATTACGATGACCGCTACCACGATCGCTATGACGACCGGTACTACGACGGCCGCCGGGGGGACTCCAGCCTGAGCCTGCAGTTCACCTTCACCAATCGCGAGCGGATCTATCTCAACGACTACTACCGTCGCAACCTGCCGCCGGGCCTGGCCAAGCAGGGCAAGATCCCGCCGGGGCACGCCAAGCGCCTGGCGCGCGGCATGCCCTGGCCGCCCGGCGTGCCCTACTACTCCCTGCCCCACTACGTCGAGCGCGACCTCCAGCCGCTGCCGCGCGGCTATGCCCGCTTCATCGTCGGTCCCGACGTGGTGATCGTGGACCTGGGCGCACGCCTCATCATCGACGCCTTCCGCCTCGACCTCTGACCCCTGCCCCCTCCGCCCAGCGTCGGGTGGATGGACTTTTGCCGCATGCTGCTAAACTGCAGCCCGTTGATCCTCGCCCCAGGGAAGGAGCCGGGTTTGTGAACTGAGCCAGGGATGGTCTTTTTTTGTTTTGTCCGAGACCCCCGATGGAAAACCAGCATCCCCTTGATGCCGCCCCGGAACTGGCCGAGGCCGTGACTGCCGCAGCCGTTGCCGAGCAGCCCCCCGCCGCCTCCGCTGCGGGCGAGCAGTCCAAGGCCCGCCACCCCCGTACCCTTGTTGCCCGTCTGGTGGAGGCCTATCCCAACGCCTTCTCCCTTGACGGCCGCAAGGTTCGCCCGCTTGCCGTGGGCATCCTCAAGGAGCTGCAGGCCGCGCGCGAAGGCGAGGGGGGGCACGGCCTCTCGATGCAGGACCTGCGCCGCGCCCTGCGTTACTACACCCAGGGCGCGGCCTACCACCGCGCCGTGGCACGCGGCGATGCGCGCGTGAACCTGGCGGGCGAGTCCGTCGGCGAGGTTTCCGAAGACCAGAAGGCGCACGCCGAGGCCAAGCTGGCCGAACTCGCGCCCAAGCTGCCGAAGCGCCCCGAGCGCCCGGCCCGCAAGGCCGTCGAGGGCGAGGGCGGCGAAGCGCAGGCCGAGCGCCCGCGCCGTCCGCGGAAGCCGGCCGGCCCGCGTGGTGAAGGGCGAGCCGAGGGCAAGGGCAAGGGCGAAAGCCGCAAGCCGCGCCGCGAGGCCGGTGCCCCGCGCCCGCCGCGCGCAGCCCGCCCGGCCGGCAAGGAGGAACCCGCCGCGCCGGTGCTCAGTGCGGAAGAGAAGCTCAACCTGCTGCTGGAGAAGTTCGGCGGCAAATGAGCCATGCGCCGCCGACTTGTCAGGCACGCAGCGGGGGGCGCCGACGGCGAACCGAAGGGGACGGCCATGGTTGGCCGGCCTCTGCCTTCATCGTCGGCTACGGCGATATAGGCCGGCGGGTCGCCGGGTTATGGCATGACAAGGGCGGCCTCGTGGCCGCCCTTGTCCGTACCGAGCGTGAGACCGATCCCGCCCGCCCAGTGCAGGGGGATCTGGATCATCCCGAGACACTGACCCGCCTGCCGGTCCATGGCGCGGTGCTGTTCCACTTTGCCCCGCCTGCGCCCGCCGGCCAGGCCGATGACCGCACCACCCACCTGCTCGCCGCGCTGGAGGACAGCCCACCCCGGCGCATCGTCTATATCTCCACCTCCGGGGTATACGGCGACTGCGGGGGCGCGTGGGTCGATGAGACCCGCCCCGTGAACCCCGGCAATGATCGCTCCCGCCGCCGCGTGGATGCCGAGCTGCAACTGACCGACTTCGCCGCGCGCCATGCCATCCCCCTCGTCATCCTGCGCGTGCCCGGCATCTACGGCCCCGGCAGGCTGCCGCTCCCGCGCATTCGGCGCGGCGATCCCGTCGTCTGCCCGGAATATGCACCATGGAGCAACCGCATCCACGCCGACGACCTCGCCGCCATCGCCGTCCGTGCCGCGCAGGACGATGCCCAGCCCGGCATCTACAACGTCAGCGACGATCAGCCCTCCAGCATGACCGACTACTTCTACCGCCTCGCCGACGCCGCAGGCCTGCCTCGCCCGCCCTGCGTCAGTCTGGCCGAGGCACGGCGAACCTTCTCGCCGGGGTTGCTGGAATATCTGAACGAATCGCGCCGGTTGGACAACCGGCGAATGAAGGCGATGCTAGGGGTGAAGCTGCGCTACCCGACCCTGAGCGAGGGGCTGGCAGAAGTTGCCCTTATGGAAGCTCTGAACGCGTCGAATTCGATTGCTGGAGCCCCCAGCCCGAGCAAGACCTTGTAGGATCGGCGCCTCGCCAAGAATGAGGTCCCGGGTTATCGGCCCGGGGGCGGGCCGCCTACATCGGCCTGTTCAGGCCCTTGCAGGAGCGCCCCCGCCGCGATGGTGTGGCTCCGTGTGTCCATGCGCTCAGCCCAACGTATCGCGCTGATCCCCTGCATAGTCAGGCCGCTTCATCCCCTCAAGCCGGGAGGTTGCCGCCGCAATCGCCAGCAACTCTCTCAAAGGCCGCATGGCCTTGGGCTGGTCGAACAGGGGAAGCGTCCGCAGCATGGCGTGCCGTCGCAGCAGCGCAAGGTAGTCCGGCCCGGGCAGGCGATGGGCCAGCCGTTTTTCCGCTGCGTCGAGCCCGTCCCACGCCCCCTTCATCCGCCGTGCCAGCATGACCTGGCCACTGATGAGCTCGACGGCGGCGCGCTGGAGGTCGTCGTCAGCCTCGGCCATGAGCACCTCGCGCTGCATCGTGGCGGGCAGGCCGAGCATGAGGCGCAGACGTAGGGCCTCGAGGCGCTCCGCCCAGGCCGTGGCCGTGCCAAGCCTTGCGAGGCGGGCCTCGGCCTTGTCTTGGGCGAGGGGCTCAGCGTGCCAGGCGGCGAGGTCGAGCATGGTCTCCCTCACCCCGTCCCGTTGCGGGACTGGGCCTCAGCCTTCATGAAAGGCCTTGCAGATGGGCGAGTCGTCCGGGTTTTCGACCGCGTCGGCGATTTTGGCCACGAACTGGCCCAGCTCCTCGGGGCTGAGGACGGTGAGGATGCGGCGCACCATGTCGGGATCGACGCGGGCGAGGGACTGCGTGCCGTCAGCCAAATGCACGACGATGCCGACCGCGGAGAGGCGGACGTCCCCGCCGATGGCATCGGCCCAGCTCTGGCCCTCCTCGTCCAGCTCGAGGGCGAGGGCCTCCAGTTCGTCCTCGATCTCGGGGGTGAGCCCTTCTTCCTGCACGCGGACGATGGTGGCGCCGGTGCCGATGGCGTCCTCGTGCCAGCTGGCGGTCAGGCCGTGGGCGCGGGCGGCTTCGAGGAAGCGCTCGTTGGCACCAGGGTGGAGGAAGGCGAACTCGATGAATGCCATGGCCCAATCTCGGTTAAGGGTCGTTAGAATGGATGCATGCTGAATGAGGATTCTCTAATGTTCAACCGTGCCTTTTCCATGACCCGCATGCGCCGCATGCGCCGCGACGATTTCAGCCGCCGCCTGATGCGCGAGACGGTGCTGACGGCCGACGACCTGATCCTGCCGGTGTTCGTGCTGGAGGGCGCAGGGCGCACGGAGTCGGTGGCATCCATGCCGGGCGTGGAGCGCCAGTCGATCGACCTGCTGCTGCGCACCGCCGAGAAGGCGCTGGAACTGGGCATCCCCATGCTGGCGCTGTTCCCGGTCACCCCGCTGGAGAAGAAGTCGCTGGATGCCGCCGAGGCGTGGAACCCGGAGGGCCTGGCCCAGCGCGCGGTGCGCGAGCTGAAGGCGCGCTTCCCGGAGCTTGGGGTGATGACGGACGTGGCGCTGGACCCGTTCACCACCCACGGCCAGGACGGGCTGATCGATGCGTCCGGCTATGTGATGAACGACGAGACGGTGGAGGCGCTGGTCAAGCAGGCCCTCTCCCACGCCGAGGCGGGCGCCGACGTGGTCGCGCCCAGCGACATGATGGACGGCCGCATTGGCCTGATCCGCGAGGCGCTGGAGTCCAACGGCCACATCCACACCCGCATCATGGCCTATTCCGCCAAGTACGCCTCCAGCTTCTACGGCCCGTTCCGCGACGCGGTGGGTTCCGCGGGTAACCTGGGCAAGGGCAACAAGTACACCTACCAGATGGACCCGGCGAACAGCGACGAGGCCCTGCACGAGGTGGCGCTGGACCTGCAGGAGGGTGCGGACATGGTGATGGTGAAGCCGGGCCTGCCGTATCTCGACATCGTGCGCCGCATCAAGGATGAATTCCGCGCGCCGACCTACGTCTACCAGGTCTCCGGCGAGTACGCCATGCTCAAGGCCGCAGCGCAGAACGGCTGGCTGGATTGGGAGAAGTGCATGCTCGAGAGCCTGGTGTCGATCAAGCGCGCCGGGGCGGACGGCATCCTCACCTACGCCGCGCTGGACGTGGCGGGCTGGCTGAAGGGCCGCTGAGACTGGCGCGGGGCCGCGTGTGAACCGCCTGCTGCCCGCCGGGCGCCTCGGCGGGCTCGGGGACGACGAGCGGGGCCTGGCGGCCGCGGAGGCCGCGTCCCGCCGGGAGCGCCACGGCCCGAACATCATCATCGAAACACCGCCGCACGACTGGCGGACCCTCGTCGCCGACACCCTCAAGGACCCGATGCTGTGGTTCCTGTTGGTGGCGAGCGCCCTGTTCGCCTTCGTCGGCGAGCTCACCGAATCGGTCATCCTGCTGCTGGCCCTGCTTCCAATCTTCGGCATGGATGCCTTCCTGCACCGGCGCACGCAGGCCTCGGTCGCGGGCTTGAGCCGGCAGCTCGCCACCCAGGCCCGCGTCGTCCGCGACGGACGGGCCGTCACCCTGCCCGCCACGGAGCTGGTGCCGGGCGACCTGGTGGAACTCGGCCCGGGCGAACCTTTTCCGGCGGACGGCGTGCTGGTCCGGGCGGAGGGGGTGCAGGTCGATGAGTCGGCGCTCACCGGCGAGGCCTATCCCGTGCGCAAGCAGGCCCTGGGCGGCTGGCTGTCCGACGGCCATGAGATCCCCGTCGAGGGCGAGCATCTGGGCCTGGCCGGGACCCGCGTGCTGACCGGCACGGCGCGCCTGCGTGTGGTCTGGACGGGGGCTGAGACGCTGTACGGCGAGATCGTCCGCTCGGCCCTGAGCGGCTCGCGCGAACGCACGCCGTTGCAGCAGGCGGTGGCCGGGCTGGTCACCATCCTGGTCGTGGCCGCGCTGTTCATCTGCGTGGCGCTCGCCGCCGTACGGCTGGCGCAGGGGCACGGGCTGGTCGACGCCATCCTCAGCGCGGTGACCCTGGCCGTGGCCGCCATCCCCGAGGAATTCCCGGTGGTGCTGACCTTCTTCCTCGGCGTCGGCGTGTACCGCCTGGCCCGGCGCCAGGCCCTGGTGCGGCGGGCGGTGGTGGTCGAGAACATCGGCCGGGTGACGGCCATCTGCTCGGACAAGACCGGCACGATCACCGAGGGGCGTCTGATCCTCGCCCATATCCTCCCGGCCGATCCCGAAGGGGCGGCGGCGCTTCGGTGGGCCGCCCTGGCTGCCTCGCGCGCGGAGAGCGGCGACCCGCTGGACCGGGCCATCCTCGCGGCGTTCGGGGCGCCGGCCGGGGGCGAGCGGGTGCAGAGCTTCCCGTTCACCGAGGACCGCAAGCGCGAGACCGCTGTGGTGCGCGAGGGCGGGCGGCTGCTTGCGGCAGTGAAGGGCGCGCCGGAGGTGGTGCTCGGGCAGTGCGCGATCGACGCCGCCGAGGCCGGAACCTGGCTGGCGCGCGTTGCCGAGCTGGCCGGCAGCGGGCACAAGGTCATCGCCTGCGCCAGCCGGGAACTGGACGGGGCCTGGGCCGGCGGCGAGCCGGACCGGGGCTTCGCCTTCGCCGGTCTGCTTGCGTTCGAGGATCCGGTGCGGCCCGAGGCGTCGGCGGCGGTGCGGACCTGCCAGGATGCGCGGATCCAGGTCGTCATGGTCACCGGCGACCATCCGGCCACCGCGCGGGCCGTGGCACGGGAGATCGGCCTCGGCGGGGACGCGCCGGTCGTCATCGTCGGCGACGAACTGGAGCAGCGCATCCGGGCCACGCAGGGGACCATCGCGCGCGAGATCGACGTGGTGGCGCGCGCCACGCCGGCGCAGAAACTGACCCTGGTGCGCGCCCTGCAGGGGCAGGGGGAGATCGTGGCCGTGACCGGCGACGGGGTGAATGACGTGCCCGCGCTGCAGGCGGCCGACATCGGCATCGCCATGGGCGGACGCGGCAGCCAGAGCGCGCGCGAGGTGGCGGCCATCGTGCTGCTGGACGACAACTTCCGCAGCATCGTGAGCGCCATCGCCGAGGGGCGCCAGCTGTTCACCAACCTGCAGTTGAGCTTCCAGTACCTGCTGATGGTGCACATCCCGCTGGTGGTCACCGCGGCGCTGGTGCCGCTGCTTGGCTACCCGCTGCTCTACCTGCCGATCCACATCGTCTGGCTGGAGCTGATCATCCACCCCACCGCCCTGCTGGCCTTCCAGGACCTGCCCGGCAACCACCGCCTCGCCCCGCCCCGCCGTGGCCGCCGGGTGCGCTTCTTCGGCGCGCGGCAGTGGCTGGCGATCGCCCTCGCCGGGGGCGTGGCGACCGGGCTCGTGTTGCTCAACTATCTCTACAGCCTGGGCGTGAACGGCGCACTCGACCATGCCCGGGCCATGGCGCTGATGACCCTGGGGGCCGCCAGCGCGGGATTCGCCACCGTCCTCACCCGCCTGCGCGGGGCCGCCGCGCGGATCATCGTCGTGGCCACCCTCGGCCTGTCGCTGCTGCTGGTGCAGGTGCCTTCCCTGGCGGATCTGCTGCACCTCGAGCCGCTGCACTGGGATGACCTGCTCATCGCCCTGGGCAGCGGCATCATCGCCGCGCTGCTCGCGGCCATCGGCTGGCCGCGCAGCGCAAGAAGATCCGATTGAACAAGTCGCGGGCTGGGCGGTCCAACTCTGCTACAATTCGCACCCCGTTCCGCATCAGTCTTGCGGTGCGTGTCTTCCGGGCCCCGTGCCCTCACTCTCGTCTGCCTTAGACTGGCGCCGATGATCCGGAAAGGATCGGCGACAGGCCGATGTTTTTTCGGAAAGAAATCCATGTCCTTTGCCTCCCTTGGCCTGTCCGCCGAGATCGTCCGTGCCGTCGAAGAGCGCGGCTACACCCAGCCCACCCCCATCCAGGCGCAGGCCATCCCGGCCGTGCTGTCCGGCGGCGACCTGCTGGCCGGCGCGCAGACCGGCACCGGCAAGACCGCCGGCTTCACCCTGCCGCTGCTGCACCGCCTGAATGCGTCGAAGAAAGGCCCGCTCGGCCGTGGCGTGGTCCGCGCCCTGGTGCTCACCCCCACCCGTGAGCTTGCGGCCCAGGTCGAGGAGAGCGTGCGCGCCTACGGCCGCTACCTGAAACTCTCCTCGATGGTCATGTTCGGCGGGGTGGGTATGCAGCCCCAGACCGACCGCCTGCGTCAGGGCGTGGACATCCTGGTCGCCACCCCGGGCCGCCTGCTTGACCACCACCAGCAGGGCAACGTCGATCTCTCCAAGGTCGAGATCCTGGTGCTGGACGAGGCCGACCGCATGCTGGACATGGGCTTCATCCATGACATCAAGCGCGTGCTGGCCCTGCTGCCGAAGCAGCGGCAGAACCTCTTGTTCTCCGCCACCTTCTCGGACGAGATCAAGGCGCTGGCCGACCGCCTGCTGGACAACCCGGCGCTGATCGAGGTGGCACGCCGCAATGCCACCGCTGACACCATCGCGCAGAAGATCTACCCGGTCGACCGCGAGAAGAAGCGCCACCTTCTGGCCAAGCTGATCAAGGACCACGACTGGCACCAAGTGCTGGTGTTCACCCGCACCAAGCACGGCGCCAATCGCCTGGCCGAGCAGCTGAGCAACGACGGCATCCCGGCGCTGGCCATCCACGGCAACAAGAGCCAGTCCGCCCGCACCCGCGCGCTGTCCGAATTCAAGTCCGGCAGCCTGGCCGTGCTGGTGGCCACCGACATCGCCGCGCGCGGCATCGACATTGCCGAGCTGCCGCACGTGGTCAACTATGAGCTGCCGAACGTGCCGGAGGACTATGTGCACCGCATCGGCCGCACCGGCCGTGCCGGGGCGAACGGCGAGGCGATCTCGCTGGTCTGCGTGGACGAGCACAAGCTGCTGCGCGACATCGAGCGCCTGATCAAGCGCGAACTGCCGCGCGAGATCGTGCCGGGCTTCGAGGTGGACCCGAGCATCAAGCCGGAGCCGATCCAGAATGGCCGCAACGGTCCGCGCGGGCCGCGTGCCGGCGGACAGCCGGGCGGTCATCGCGGCGGCAGCGCCGGTGGGCGTCCGGCAGGCGTGGCCCCGCGCACCCATGGCGAAGGCCGCCCGCAGCGTGGCCCGCGCCCCGAAGGTACGGGCAGCCAGGCGGCCCGTCCGGCCGGTGAGCGTCGCGGCCCGCGTCCGGACAACTTCGGTAACCGCGCCGAACGTCCGGCCGGAGAACGGCGTGGGCCCCGTCCCGAGGGCGCACGCGCAGGCCAGGCCCGCGCGGGGAACCGCGGCCCGCGCCGGGGTGACTGAGGCCACCTGTTGAGCTGACCGATCGACGAGGCAAGTGCATGCTCGACCACCAACTCGAACTCCTCGCCCCGGCGCGCGATGCCGACATCGGCATCGAGGCCATCAACCATGGTGCGGATGCGGTCTACATCGGCGGCCCGGGCTTCGGCGCGCGCAAGAGCGCCGACAACAGCGTGGCCGACATCGCCCGGCTGGTCGAATATGCCCACCGCTTCCACGCCCGCATCCACGTCACCCTCAACACCATCCTGCGCGACGATGAACTGGAGCTGGCCCGCCGGCTGGCGTACCAGCTCTACGATGCGGGCGTGGACTCGCTCATCATCCAGGACATGGGCCTCTTGGAGCTCGACCTGCCGCCCATTCAGCTGCACGCCAGCACCCAGTGCGACATCCGTACCCCGGAGAAGGCCCGCTTCCTGCAGGATGTCGGCCTCTCGCAGCTGGTGCTCGCGCGCGAACTGACCCTCGAGCAGATCAGGGCTATCCGCGCCGCCACCACGGTGCCCTTGGAGTTCTTCATCCACGGCGCGCTGTGCGTGGCCTATTCCGGCCAGTGCTACATCTCCGAGGCCCACACCGGCCGCAGCGCCAACCGCGGCGAGTGCAACCAGGCCTGCCGCCTGCCGTATCAGGTGACGGACGCGCAGGGCCGCATCATCGCTCACGACAAGCACGTCCTGTCGATGAAGGACAACGACCAGAGCGCCAACCTCGCCGCCCTGATCGATGCGGGCATCCAGAGCTTCAAGATCGAGGGGCGCTACAAGGATATGGGCTACGTGAAGAACATCACCGCCCATTACCGCACCCTGCTGGATGGCATTCTCGAAGGCCGTCCGGAACTGGCCCGTGCCTCCAGCGGGCGCAGCACCTTCACCTTCAAGCCCGACCCGTCGCAGAACTTCAACCGCGACGCCACCGACTACTTCGTGCAGGGCCGCCAGATCGACATCGGCGCGTTCGACTCGCCCAAGAACCCCGGCCGGCCGATCGGCTGGGTGCTGAAGGTGAACAAGGATTCGGTCGACATCGAGACCGACGCCGAGCTGCACAACGGCGACGGCCTGTGCTACTTCGACCTGCACAAGGATCTGGTCGGCATGGCGATCAACACCGCCGAGAAGATCGGTGAGGGGCGCTGGCGGGTGGTGCCGAAAGATCCTATCGGCGAGATGCGCCACCTGCGCCCGGGCCTTACCATCAATCGCAACCGCGACATGAACTGGGTGCGCGGTCTGGATCGGAAGTCTGCCGAGCGGCGGATCAAGCTCTGGATGCGCCTGGCCGATACCGAGGACGGCCTCGCCCTGACCCTGGTCGATGAGGACGGCTACCGCGCCACCGTGCCGCTCGCCCTCGCCAAAGAGCCTGCCAAGGATGCCGCCCGGGCCGAGGCCGCCTTGCGTGAACACTTGGGCAAGCTCGGGACCACCCTCTTCGAGGCGGTGGAAATCGTGTTTGATCTGGCCCAGCCGTGGTTTGTCCCGGTCTCGCAGATCAATCAGCTTCGGCGTGAGGGCGTGGCGGCGCTGGAGGCCGCGCGCCTCGCGGCCCTGCCGCGCCTTGAGCGCGCGAGGCCCGTCGAGCCGCCGGTGCCCTATCCTGCCGAGCATCTGACCTACCTTGCCAACGTGTTCAACCACAAGGCGCGCGATTTCTACGCCAGGCATGGCGTCAAGCTCATCGACGCGGCCTTCGAGGCGCACGAGGAAGAAGGCGAGGTCAGCTTGATGATCACCAAGCACTGCGTGCGCTATTCCTTGAGCCTCTGCCCCAAGCAGACGCGCGGGGTGATCGGGGTGCACGGCACCATCAAGGCCGAACCGCTCTGGCTGATGAACGGCAGCGAGAAGCTCAAGCTGATGTTCGACTGCAAGCCCTGCGAGATGCATGTGGTCGGCAAGCTCAAGCGCAGCGTGGCCAGAGAACGGGCGCGCGAGGTGCAGGCCGTGCCGATGCAGTTCTACCGCAGCCGGCCGTAGGCCGGCCCAGGCGTCTGATCGCGACGGAGGCGTCGCTCCTACCGGGGGTAGGCCCCTGTAGGAGGCCCGCCCCCGGGCCGATACTCCGTCTGTGGGCGTCGAGATGTTCCGACTTGCCAAGGCCAGGCTCGCCCTGCCTACAATGCCCCCATGACCCACGTTGCCCCAGCCTCGCCTCCCGTCACCGTCCTCAAGGGCGTGGGGCCAGCCTTGGCCGTGCGGCTTGAGGCGCTGGGACTCTCCACCGTGGTCGACCTGCTGCTGCACGCCCCGCTGCGCTACGAGGACCGCACCCACGTTAGCCCCATCGGCACCCTGCTCCCCGGGCAGACGGTGCAGGTCGAGGGCGAGATCCTCGCGGTCGAGTCGCGCAACGGCCGCAGGCTGCAATACCGCGCCGTGCTGGGTGACGGCAGCGGCCGGCTGACGCTGTGGTTCTTCAACCCGCCACGTGGGCTGGCGGAGAGGCTCAAGCGCGGTCAGCACCTGCGCGCCTATGGCACGGTCAAGGGGGGCGTCGCCGGCCTGGACATGGCCCACCCGGAGATCACCTGGCTTCCCGCGCCGCTCGACACCACCCTCACCCCCATTTACCCCACCACCCAGGGGCTGCTGCAGGGCAGCCTGCGGCGCTTGATCCGCGAGGCGCTGGGCCTGTGGGCGCGCGCGCCCGAGCTTTTGCCCGACCTGCTCCCCGCCGGCCTGCGCGATGAACTGGGCCTGCCCGATCTGCGCACGGCGCTGGAGGACCTGCATCGTCCCACCCACGCGGCCTCCTCGCCGCTGGATACCCCCGGCGGCTCACGGCTGGTGTTTGAGGAGCTGCTGGCACAGCAACTGGCCATGCGCCGCTGGCGGGCGCAGGCCGAGCACTGGCGGGCCGAGCCCCTGCGCATGCGCGGGGAGCTGGCCGCGCGCCTGACGGCCAGCCTGCCGTTCAGGTTGACCGGGGCACAGCTCCGGGTGCTCGACGAGATCGGCGCCGATCTTGCCCGTTCGAAGCCGATGCGCCGTCTGGTGCAGGGGGATGTCGGTTCGGGCAAGACCGTGGTCGCGGCGCTGGCGGCCTGCGCGGCGCTGGAGGCTGGCCGGCAGGTCGCCCTGATGGCCCCGACCGAGCTGCTGGCCGAGCAGCACCAGCGCAACCTCGCCCAGTGGTTCGAGCCGCTCGGCATCCCCGTCGTGGCCCTGACTGGCAGCCAGAAGGGCGCGGCGCGTCGGCAGGCGCTGGCGCACGTGGCCTCCGGCGCGGCACGGGTGGTCACCGGCACCCATGCCCTGTTCCAGGCGGGCGTGGAGTTCGGCCGCCTGGGGCTCATCATCATCGACGAACAGCACCGTTTCGGCGTCCACCAGCGCCTCGCCCTGAGCGAAAAGGGGCGTGCGGGTCATCTGCACCCGCACCAGCTGGTGATGACGGCCACCCCCATCCCGCGCACCCTGGCGATGACGGCCTACGCCGACCTCGACGTGTCGGTGCTCGACGAGCTGCCCCCCGGCCGCACGCCCGTGCACACCGCGGCGGTGCCGGACACCCGGCGCGACGAGGTGATGGCGCGCCTGGGCAGCGCCTGCCGCGCCGGGCGCCAGGCCTACTGGGTCTGTACCCTGATCGAGGAGAGCGAGAAGCTGGAGGCCAAGGCCGCCGAGGAGGCCCATCTTGCCCTGACCGAGGCCCTGCCGGACTTGCGCATTGGCCTGGTGCATGGGCGGATGAGGCCGCGCGAGAAGGAGACGGTGATGCAGGCGTTCAAGGCCGGGGCGCTGGACATCCTCGTCGCCACCACGGTGATTGAGGTTGGGGTGGACGTGCCGAACGCCTCGTTGATGATCATCGACAACGCCGAGCGGCTGGGGCTCGCCCAGTTGCACCAATTGCGCGGGCGGGTGGGGCGCGGGGCGGTGGAGTCGAGCTGCGTGCTGCTGTTCAGTCCGCCGCTCTCGCAGGTGGCGAAGGAGCGCCTGGCGGTCATGCGCGAGACCAACGACGGCTTCCGCATCGCCGAAAAGGATCTGGAGCTGCGCGGCCCGGGGGAGTTTCTCGGCACCCAGCAGACCGGCCTCGCCCGCCTGCGCTTCGCGGACCTCGCGCGCGACGCGGAGCTGATCCCACGGGTGCGCGAGGTGGCCGACCGGATCCTGCGCGAGCATCCGGAGGCCGTCGAACCGCTGATCGAGCGTTGGGTGGGAGCGGGGATCAGCTACGCCAAGGTGTGAGTTGATCGGCCCGGGGGCGGGCCTCCTACAGGTGGCCCCTCCCGTAGGAGCGCCGCCCCGGCGCGATAAAACGCTGAATCAACCCTGCTTAATCAAGCAATGGCACGTAATCGCCAAGGAACGTCCCCCCCTGGGCGAAGGGTTTGTCCTCATCGATCAGGGTGGGGGTGATGCCCATGCCATAGGTGAGGTGGGCGGGGTCGGTGTCGATGGGGCGGTCGGTGATCACCTCGCCTAAGGTGTAGGGGCGGCCATCCTGATGCGCAAAGCCGACCTCGGGGGTGCGGAAGTAGCGAAGGGTAAACGGGGTCTCGGCGAACACATCCTTGCCGAAGTCGTAACGCTGGGTGACCACCACCTGGCGGTAGCGGCGGGCAGCCTCCAGGGCCTCGCGGCGGGTGGGCAGGAACAGCTCGGGCTGGATGCACCCTTCACCATCCTTGTAGGCCCCGCGCGCGGTGAATTCGCGCATGAGCTTAAGGCGGGTCTCCTGCGCGCTGCGTACGGCCTCGGCCCGCCCTTCGGCCAGCGCGGCATACAGGCTCGGCCAGTCGGCAAAATAGCCCTGTTGCTTGCGGATCGTCGTGGCCAGATAGGCGTCCATGCTCGCGGGCATGTCGCCGTAGAGCGAGGCGCCCACCACGTAGTCAAGAAAGACCTTGAACTCCCCCTGTCCCAAGGCGCGGTTATGCGGCTCGGAGCGCGTCAAGCGACCAGGTGTTTCATCCATAAGGGCCTGGGCCTTGGCGGTGTAGCCGAGATAGTCCATCTCGCGCCAGCCGGCCTCGCCTGCGAGCTTGCGCGGCAGGGCCCAGGTGCTGTCGATGGTGTTGCCGGTGCCCGAGGTGTAGACGGCGTTCTGGCCGATGTCCGGCTGACGGAGATTGCCCGAGTGGCAGCCGACGCATTGGGTGAGTTCGGAGGGGCTTTGCGGGCGCAGGGCACCGTTCTTATCCTCGATCCAGCCGCCCAGAATCCAGCCCACCCCATTCTCGATCCAGCCCTGCTGGCGGTTGGCATAGACGGGGGCGGCCTCGTCCTTCAGTCCCAGGCCGAATTCCTCCGGATGCCAGGGGTGCAGCTTGTACATCCAGCGGATCTCCTTCACCCGGCGGGCGCGGGTGCCGGGATATGGGCTGATGCTGGGATTGGAACCATCCGCCTCCACGTCCACGTAATGCAGGGGGTGGGCGAACTCGGTGCCGAGCGGGTACTGGCCGCGCACGATGGCGATGCCGGCGGCGGCCCCCAGGTAATGGGTCTCGCCCTGCAGCCGATCCTGGATATTCGCCGCCACCCGCTCGAGGTTGGCCGCATAGACCGTGAGGCTAAAGCGCCCTTCGGCGTCTTTCATAAACACCTCGGGCAGGCGGATGTAGATGCCCGAGACGCTTCCTGAGCGTGGGGTGAAGATGCCATAGGGCATGAAGTTCACCGCCCGCCAGCCGGTGATCCAGCCCTGGCCGTCCTGGAAGAAGCCGCGTTCGGCCACAGTGGTGCGCACGAAACCATCGTTTCCGGCAGGGAGGTCGTCGGGCGCGAGGCCCGGGAAGAGGCGCAGGGGGGGGGCGATGCCGCTGTCCCAGTCCTTGGGCGAGCCGGGACGCATCGCTGTGGCCGCGCGCCAGTTGTCCTGGCGGATGTGGGCCTGCATGTCCCAGTCCTCGGGCCTAAGCCCCAAGGCATCCACCGCCTTTCGCAGCTCCTCGGGCCTTAGGGTATTGATCCAAGGGTTGATGCTGGAGTTGGGCACAAAGGGGTAGTCGAAGACGCCAAAGGCGTATTCGGCCTGCAGGTTGCCGATATTGGGGTTGAGCCCGGCCTGCGGGTTGTTGTTGCCAAGCTTGAGCTTGGCCACCCCGTCGGTGTGGCAGAACAGGCAGGCGTTCTGGGTGCCGAAGCTGGTTTCGATGTAGCACTGCGCGGGGATGTGGGCGTGGGGATTGGGGAAGGTGGCGCGGCTGATGGTCTCGCCCTTGAGCGGTGCGGCAGTGGGGAGGGCCGGGGGCGTGACGGGCGAAGCAGGCTCACCTCCGCCCTGGCAGGCCAGCAAGGCCAAGCCGACGGCCACGGCGAGGAAGGACAGTCCGAGGATGGTTTCGGTGCGCATGGTCGGTTCTCGCTTTTTCCCGAACCCTGGGATGCAAGGCTCGGGAAAAAGGGCAGGCCGGCAGGCCTGCCTGAGCGCTTCCTTACTTGCGGATCGCGGGAAGACCGCCGATGTGGCCCACATGAGCCTCCAGGCGGTAATTGAGCGTGCCACGATGGTTGCGGCCCCAGAGCTGCTCAGCCTTGGCTTCCAGGCGCTGGGTCAGGTCCGCGGGCTGGGTGCTGATCCAGTCGCCCTGGTGCTGGTTGTTGGCCATGATGTAGGCATAGCCGTTCAGATCGTCCACGATCTGCAAGCCAGTGGACTCGGCACCCGCCGCGAGGTTGAGGATGCGGGTGAGCTTCTTGGTGTCCACGTTGTAGGCCCACAGGTAGTTGTTGACGTGCATGCCGGAGTCTTCGCCGATGAACAGCGTGCGCATGGCCTCGGAGTAGAACACGTTGTCGGTGTTGGCGATGGTGTTCACATCCGCAGTGTTGCCGTTGGCGTCGGCGGTGATCGGTTTGCCGAGCAGTGCGGTCTCAACATAGGCCTTGGTCGGCACATAGTCGGAGTTGATCGGATTGCCAGCGGTGTCCTTCTGCCCGGAGGCGAGGTCGAAGGTGTAGGTGGCCCCGGCCTTGTTTTCCTTCAGGCGCACGTGATCCACCGGCCCGCCATCGGCGGCCTTCATCGACTTCTCGATGCGACTCATGGCGTAGTACATCTTCTTGTCGGCGTGGTTGAAGGCCACCCCCTCGCCCTTGGTGAACTCTGTGGTGGCACCGAGGTAGGCGGCATAGCGGCGGGTTTCGAGGAAGGCGGCGGCCTTTTCCATGCCCGGCTTGAGCTTGACCCAGATGGTCTGTGACGAGCCGGCGCGGGTGGGAACAAAGCCGTCCTGGGCGGTCAGCGAGGTCTCGAAAATATCGCCGAGGGTGATGCCCGAGTCGATCAGCGCCTTGATCTCGTCATAGGTGGCGGAGCCGAGCTTGACCCACTGGATGTCGGCGGTGCCGCCATCCGAGCCGTCCGCTGAGGTCTGGTTCCACTTGGCCGCGTACAAGGTGCCACCGGCCTTGGGATCGTTCTGCTTGTTGCCCACGAACATGAAGATGCCGGAGTACTCACCGTCATCCCCGAACACGGCGGTGCGGCCGTCTTTGGCAAAACGCGCCAGCTCCCAGGTGCCGCGGCCCATGTTGTAGAGCTTCTGCACGGCATAGGTCCCGTCCGCCTTGGGCGCGATTTCGGTGATGAACCCGTAGTGGTAGGGGTTGGCGGTCTTCATGTTGTTGAAGTAGACCTCGGTCATGGCCTTCAGGCCCGCCTGGGTGGTGCTGTACTTGCTCTCGCCCGGCACGAAGTAGAGGTCGTAGTCCTCCTCGCCGCCGATGTGGGTGTTCCACGGGGAGGGGCCACCGGCACAGAAGATCCAGCCGCCGTTGACGGAAGAGAAGTCCACCGCGGTCTGCTTGACCAAGGACAGCTTGCCATTGGCATCCTGCTTGAGCTCGGAGAGGTTCATGCTCATCGGCATGCGGGAGTACCAGTTGGCGACCTTGTAGGCCTCCTGTCCGTCGGCCAGGACGTCGTCATACTCCCAGTGGTTGACCAGGAACAGCTTGTCGCCCACCTTGAGCAGCGAGTTGGCATCCGCCGTTTCGGCGATCACCGGGTCGCCGTTCGGGTCCTTGATCGGGTTCATGCCCACGTCAAAGAGCTGGGCGGCGGCGTATTTCTTGCCCTTGACCTCGCTCGTCTGGTCGGTGTTCTTGAACAGGGTGTGGTAGCTGAGCGGGTATTCCTTGACCGAGCCGTCGGTGTAGGTCACTACAGCCTTGGAGGCGGTGTAGGTCTTGAGCATCTCTTCATCGGTCGCGGCCGCCGGGGTGGCGGTGAATTCGACGCTGGAGACGAGGGGATCACCATCACCGCCGCAGCCGGAGAGGGCGAGACCCACCGCTGCGGCGACGGCGGTGAGAGGGAAAAGGGTAAGAAGACGCTTGTTCATGGAGGCTCCGTGGATGTGCTGGCAAAACGGAGTCGCCATGCTGGCGCGGGTTTGTGACCTTGGGGTGTCGGTGTGGTTACGTTTGCGTGAACCCGTCCGGGGGCGGAGTGGGGCGGCCAGGGACAGGCCTAGGACTGGCCGCGGAGGCAGGTCCAGCGAGCGAGGAAGCTGCCCGCAAGCCAGCTGAGGAGGAAGAGGGCGTCGCGCGCCAGTAGGGTGAGGTCCCTTTCGAGATGGAAGAGCGAGTCCTCCGGGAGGATATGCGGGGAGAAATAGTAAAGTGCGGCTAGCGCCGCGGCGAAGGACAGCCCCCATGAGACGGTGGTGCTCATGGTGAGGAGGCAGGAGACGCCGAAGATGAGCATCCCGGCCAGTGCGGCGTAAAGGAAGTATTCATTGGGCATGGCGCGCATCCTCCGGTGACTTGCGGCCTCCACGGTGGGGTGGAGATATCAGCAGTTTAGTCGCGTTCGCTGGCTTTTACTTAAGATAGGATGTGAGTCTTTCGCCCTCAGGATGGCCCCTGCCCCCATGCCCACCGCCAGTCCACGTTCCCGCCCCCCCCTGGCCTGGCTGCGCGCTCCGGGCTCGCTGACCCGCCACCTGGTGCGTGTCTGCCCGGGGCGACTGGTCGTTGAGGTGCTCGGCGAGGGTTGGGCTGAGGCTGACCCCGCCAGCGCGCGTCTCCTCGGGTTGCGGATCGGCGCGCGGGTGTGGCGGCGCGAGGTGCGTCTGTCCTGTCGGCACGCGGGGGCGTGGACGCCCTATGTGCATGCCATCACCCTCAGCTCGCCCGAGGCGCAGCGCAGGCTCGGCCTTGCGCGCCTTGGGCGGCGTCCGCTCGGCTCGCTGCTGTTCCGCGGTGGCGCCCGGCGACTTGAACTTGCGGTCCTGCCGCCGGGGCGGAACGGCCCCCGGTGGGCGCGGCGCTCGCTGTTCCTCCTGCGCGGCCATCGCTTGCTGGTGCGGGAGGAGTTCCTGCCCGGCCTGCCCCCCTTCCGTCGATGAACCTGATTGCTCCGCACCGCTGGGACGTGTCCCCTGCCGAGGCGGTGGCCATCCAGCGCGAGCTGGCCGCCAGGGTGCTGCGGGAGGGCCCGCCGGTCCTCGCCGGATGCATCGCCGGGGTGGACGTGGGCTTCGAGGACGAGGGGCGCACCACCCGGGCAGCGGTGGCGGTGCTCGACATGCCCGCCTGCCGGGTGGTCGAGACCGCCCTCGCGCGCCTGCCCACCCGCTTCCCCTATGTCCCCGGCCTGCTCGCCTTCCGCGAGTTGCCGGCCGTGCTCGTGGCGCTCGGCCAGTTGCGCCAGGCCCCTGAGCTCTTGATGTGCGACGGTCAGGGCATCGCCCACCCGCGCCGCCTGGGCATCGCCGCGCATCTCGGCGTGATCACCGGCCTGCCGAGCGTCGGCGTGGGCAAGACCCGTCTCTGCGGATGGCACATGGATGTGCCGGACGTGCGCGGGGCGTGGGTGCCGCTCGAGGACAAGGGCGAAGTGATCGGCGCCGTCCTGCGCACCCGCGCGGGAGTGAGGCCGGTCTATGTCTCGATCGGTCACCGGCTGGATCTCGAGGCCGCCGTCGCCAGCGTCATGGCCGCCCTGACCCGCTACCGCCTGCCCGCCCCGATCCGCGCCGCGCACCGGCTTGCTTCGGACACCGGCCTTCTGCGGCCGGGCATGGTGGTCCGCTAGCCCACTGTCATAACCCTGTAGCCGGGGCAGGCTATGCTCTAGCAGGGCGTTGAAAAGGGTTTTTCAACGGCCTGCCAGGTTCCGCCACCAACCTCGCCCATGGGGGGGACATGCTGACCATCGACGATCTTCGGCGCCCCGCGACCGACGTCTGCCAGGCCATCCTGCACCAGCGCCTGCAGGACGTGTCGAGCCAGGGGCAGGCGCTGCGCGAGAATCCCTCCGCCGAGGAGGCCCTGCACGACACGCGCGTTGCCGTGCGGCGAGCGCGCGTCTGGCTCAAGCTCTGCGCCCCCCTCGCCGACATTCCCCGCAAGGCGCGCCGCGCCCTGCGCAGCTTTGCGCGCGAGAGCGGTCCTGTGCGTGATCTGGAGGTGCAGGAGGCCTGGCTGGCCGGTGTGCAGCTCCGCGGGAGTGAGCGCCATGGCTGGCAGGCCCTGCGCGAGCGGCTGGCGGGCGAACATGCTGCCCACCGTGCGGCCCTGCTGGACACCCTGCCGGAGATGCTGGATGGGGCACGGCGTGCGTTGGAGCGCATGCGTCCGCTCGAGGGGGCGGGTGGGGAGTCGTTTGGTGCCTGGATGGCGGAGCGCTGGATGGACGCCGCCACGCCCTATCTCGCCGACATGCACCACCTGCCCGAGGGGCTGCACCCCTTGCGCCTGGTCGGCAAGCAGCTGCGCTACATGCTGGAACCGCTGGCGACGGCCCTGGAGGCGAAGGACGTGCTGCGCCACCTGCGCCAGGGGCAGGATGCGCTGGGACGGGTGAACGATGCCGGCGTCCTCGCCGCCGCGCTGCCGGCCCACGCGGCGGCCCTGCTCGCGGCACGGTTCGAGGAGGACATCCACTTCGCCCTCGAGCAGGACGAGGCCCCGCGCTGGCAACGGCCCGCGATCTGGCCGGGCCTGCGCGCGGTCAGCCAGGCCCTGCTCGACGAGCGGGGTGAGGCGCTCGCCGCGGTGCATGGTTGGCGTCTGAGTGCCGGGGATGCCCTGGCCGAAGGGCTGCCGCGGATCGGTGTGCAACTGGCGGGATCGTCCGCCTTCGACGGCTTCGGCAACCCCCGCTGAGCGCCCCTCGGGCAGCCGCTCAAACCGCCGGATGAGCCTGCGGCCTCTTGTCCCGGATCAGGAAGCGGCTTTCGAAATCGGCAGCGGGCAGCGCCTTGCCGAACAGCCAGCCCTGCATGACATCGCAATCCCGCAGCGACAGCCAGGCGCGCTGGGCCTCCGTTTCCACCCCTTCCGCCACGACCCGCAGACCGAGGGCATGCGCCATGGACATGATGGCGTTGACGATGGCGGTGTTGTCCGGGTCGTCCGGTAGCGCGCGGGTAAAGGCCTGGTCGATCTTGAGACGGTCGACCCGGAAGGTCTTCAGGTAGGCCAGCGACGAGTAGCCGGTACCGAAATCGTCCACCGCGATTGCCACGCCGAGTGCTGCCAGCTCCCGCAGGGCGTTGGCAGCTTCCTGCGGCGCCTCCATGATCATGCTCTCGGTGATCTCCAGTTCCAGCCGCGCGGCCGGCCAGCCGGTCTCCTCCAGAACCTGCCGCACTTGCTCGACGAAGCCGTGCTGACGGAACTGGCGGGCGGAGACGTTGATGGCCATGCTGCCCAGCGTCAGGCCCTCGTCCAGCCACTGGCGCGCCTGGCGGCAGGCCTCGCGCAGCACCCAGGCGCCCATCGGCACGATCAGGCCGTTTTCCTCGGCCAGCGGAATGAAACGATTGGGCATGACCAGCTGGCCCTCGTTGCGCCAGCGCAGCAGGGCCTCCGCACCCACCAGCTGGCCATCGGCGCGGACCTGGGGCTGGTAGTGCAGCTCGAGGCCCGTGTGCAGGTCGGTGGCCACGGCCTGCGGCGAGGCCGCCTGGGTGATGGCGATGGCCCGGCGCAGTTGCGTTTCCAGGGTCAGCCGCTCCTGGGCCTGGCGATCCATCTCGCGTGAGAAGAAATGGAAGGTGTTACGCCCTGCGGCCTTGGCCTGGTAGAGCGCGAGGTCGGCATTGCGCAGCAGGGTTTCGCCCGCCTGCGCATCGTCGGGGTAGAAGGTGATGCCGATGCTGGCGCCGATGTATACGTCCTGATCGCCGAGCCGGAAGGGCTGCCTGAGGGCGTCGATGAGGTCTTCTGCCGTTCGCGAGGCATCCGCCCCGCTTTCCAGACCCGCGCGCAGGATGACGAATTCGTCGCCGCCCAGGCGGGCCAGCGTATCGTCCTCGCGCAGCACACCGCTCAGGCGTTCGCTGACCTGCCTCAACAGCAGGTCGCCCTGCTGGTGGCCGAGGCTGTCATTGATCTTCTTGAAGTCGTCGAGGTCGAGGAACATGACCGCGAACTTGCTGTCGCTGCGCTGGGCCTGCAGCCGGGCCTGCTCCATGCGGTCGAGAAGCAGCACGCGGTTGGGCAGGTTGGTGAGGGCATCGTGCATCGCCTGGTGGACGAGCTGGTTTTCGAGGCGCTTGCGCTCGGTGACGTCACGCATGATGCACATGCTCGCGAGATCGTCGGCATCGGAGTGTTCCAGCGGCACCAGCTCGACCTCCATGGGGAAGCGGCTGGCGTCCCGCCGCTTCCCGGTCAGTTCGGTGCCCTTGTCGACCGTCAGCGCGTGCAGCGACCGCAGGGGCACATGGCCGGCGTGCAGCCGTGGCGAGCCGTCCTGTCCATCCCAGGCGATGAGGCTGTCGAGCGGGCGCCCGAGCAGTTCCCCGCCGGCATGCCCGAACATGCGTGTGATGCTCGGGTTGGCCCCCCGGATCGTGTCATCGGCATCGAGCAGCAGGATGCCGTCCGGCGAGGTCTCGAACAGCTGCCGGTAACGCGCCCGGCTCTCTGCCAGCGTGCGTTCGGAATCGGCCATGCGCTGATAGGGCAGCTGCACGCCATGCACGAACAGGGCCTGGTAGACCAGCAGGAAGGCCGTGATCCGGTAGAGATGGCCGAGCAGGGCGACCCAGTCGCTGACACCGCTGTAGAGCGTGAAGGCCAGTTCGCCGATCGACAGGATCAGGGCCGCCCAGGCCAGCAGGGTGGAGGCGGTCCGCTCCTCGGCGGAGGCGTCGCGCCAGGCACGGAACACCAGCAGCAGGGTCGCCCCGGCAAAGGCGATGGCGATGAGGTATTCACCCAGCACCTTGGCGGGGGTGAGGCCACTGCCCGTCACCCACCACACCGGCAGCCAGCCGGGCCGGAGGAACTCCAGCCCCAGCATCAGGCCGCTCGCAGCTAGCGTAAGGCTACCGCTCAGCCTGATCAGGTTGCGCGCATCCTCCACGGAGGAGGGCAGCAGGGCCGCGGCGAGCAGGGCCGCAGCCGTCATGGCCTGGGTGGGCATCCAGAAGCTCAGGGAGCGTTGCAGGCCCGAGTGCTCGTCGACGCCGGGCATGCCGGGAAAGGTCAGGAAGTGCGCCATGTTGAGCATGGCGATGCCGGCGAAGATCATGCCTGCGGCGCCGAAGCGCGCCTCGATCCCGGCACCGCGGGTACTCCAGGCGAGCATGAAGATCATGACCGAGAGGGCAACCGTGAGTCCCTCCAGCACCGCGTGGGCCTGCGTGTAGGTGACGAAGTTCATGGCGCCGGCGCCCGTCTGCCCAAGCACGACCAGCGGCAGCAGCAGGATCACCGCGCCGATCAGGAACCTGTGGGTGGCAGCCGCCGGGTGGGCCGGGATGGCCAGCATGGCGGGCAGGCGGAGGACGGTGGATTTCATCGCTTCAAATCATCCCGTGACTGCCGCGGAGGGACGGACGGCCTTGTCTCGCAATGAGGATCCTTCAGGGGGGCGGAGATGGGTTGATGCTAGATCGCGCGCCATGAAATTGCCAGCAGGCCATCTTGTGCGCGCCGGCTGCTGCCTGCAGCAAGGCCTGCCTGAGGGTGCGGAAATCGGCTTCGCCCAAGGGGTGGTTGCCATAGCAGGCCGCGTCCAGGCGCTGGACCAGAGCCTGCGTCTGGACATCGACCAGCGTTTCGGCGTCCCCTCGCCAGGCCCTGCGCAGGGCCGCGGGGGTATCCGCCTCACGCAGTGAGCGCAGCCATGCCCGTCGTGCGAGCCAGCGTCGTCCGCAGCGTTGCAGGGGGATGACCAGGGCGGCCAGCAGCATGGCTCCCGCGAACCATGGTAGCCAGGGGCGCAGCGCCAGCCACAGCGGGTGTTGCGCGCGCAGCTCGGCCCCGGGCAGCGAGGCCAGGCGAACCATGCCGTCGGTCGGGTCGATGTAGGGTAGGCGGATCTGCGGCAGGCGCACCGGCCCGCTGTCGCGCGCCTCCAGCGTCAGCCGCATCTCGACCCGCTGGCGCAGGGGCTGGGTCGGGTCGATGCCGTCCCGCAGCTTGATGTCCGGCGGGTAGACGCGCAGGCTGCCGGTGTCGCGCAGGGCTTCCTTGAGCCAGCGTTCGATGCCGCGCGCAGACAGGCCCTGGCCCTCGACGGCGAGGTTCCAGGTGAACGGCCGTCCGCGCGGCACGGCCTCGGGCAGGGGGGCGGCGTGGAGCGAAAGCGTGCTCACTGGCACGTCCACCGGCAGCAGCGGGTCGAGCGGGCGGGCCTCAAGCCGCAAGCTGGGTGGGATCAGGGGCAGGCGCTGGCCGCCGCTGACGCGGGCCTCGACGGTGGGCGGCTGGAGGGGCAGCGGGCCGGGGTAGAGCGGCATCACCCCCCACAGGTGGCGGTGGCGGATGCGCACCCCTTCGGGTGTCTGCACACGCTCCTGACGGCTGCCGAGCGGACGGACGATCACCCCAGGCGGGGTCCAGGGGGCGATGATCTGCTCGATGATGCTGCGATCATCCAGCACCTCGACGGTGAGCAGGACCTCCTCGCGCAGCCAGGGGGTGGGGTTGGCGAGGTGGGCCTCGATGCCGAGCCCGGCGTGGGCCGGGGGGGCAAGCATCAGCAGCAGGGCCAGAAGGGGGGCGGTGAGGGCGGCAGCCCCTCGCTCACACGCCCGGGCGTCTCGCTGCGCATCATCGCGCGCCAGACGGGGGCGGGCGCGTCGCGCAGCAGTTCCATCTTCTTCTCCGCGGCCTGGCGGTCGGCCTCGGTCAGCGCCAGCGCCCCGGCCACCTTGCCCGCCGGCTTGCCGCCGCCCGGGCCTCCGGCGGAGAGATCGCCCCCGGAAGCGGTCTCCTCGGTGGGAAAGTCGGCCGTCACGTCCTCGTCGTAGCGCCCGTAGTCGGTCGGCCGGCGGCCGGGGGGGCTCTCCGGGCGGGATCGCTGCATCGACCCCTCCTCGGCCTGCTGGCGGGCGAGCCACAGATTGGCCTGGGCCGCCTCATCGTCGGGGCGCAGGCGCAGCACGGCCTCGTAGGCGGCGACCGCGCGCTCCGGGTGGCTGGCCTTGAGCTCGGCGTTGCCCAGGTTGTAGAGGGCATCGGCGCGGGTCGTGTCGTCCGGGGCCAGCAGCCAGGCGGTGGTGAAGCTTTGCGCGGCGTGGGCGAAGTCGCCGCGCCGGTAGGCGGCCGCACCCTCGCCAAGGCGCGCCTGGGCCCCCGGCTGGCGGGCGTAGAGGAGCTGGGCCTGGACGAAGTCGCCGCGGGCCCAGGCCGCGTAGGCGGCGGCAAGGCCCGGGTCGGCCCAGGCGTCCGTGGGACCGTTGAGCAGGCCGCCGAGCAGGAAGGCGGGCAGCAGGGCCGCAAGGCCCGGCCGGCGTGGGACGGGGGCATAGGCGAGCATGAGCAGGATGAGGCCCGCCAGCAACGGGACGAGGAACAACTCGCGCCAGGCGCGTGCGGCGCCGGGGTCGGGCTGGCTGGGCAGGGCCCGCAGGCCGGTGGCGAGCGTGCGCAGGTCGTCCTCGCCGTCCGCCACCCTCACGAATCGGCCACCGGTGCGCTCGGCCAGCTCCGCAAGCCGCGTCGCATCCATCCGGCTCGGCCAGACCTCGCCATCGACCGTGCGGTAGCCGCCGGCACCGTCCGGGATGGGCGCGCCCGCCGTCGTGCCGGTGCCGAGGATGAACAGGGGGATGTCCGCCTCGCGTAAGGACTCCACCGCCGCCAGCAGGGCATTGCCCCGCAGGGCCTCGGCCTCACCGTCGGTGACCAGCAGGATGGCGCGTCCGTGGCGCGCATCGCCCTCCCCGAGGGCGCGCCGGGCGACCTCGAGGGCGG
>FWPV01002449.1_pt1 | contig 45617 bp, 39 predicted proteins | sample 2228371 | NCBI WGS metagenome assembly FWPV01 (sample SAMEA103939776, study PRJEB20133) | metagenome
CTCCTTTCGGTTACCTGCAATATGACGCAACGATCTGTTTTTCAACCCCTCCTGTGATTACCTTCGGTTACCTTTAATTTGAGTCAATTCGCATGCAGGCGGTTGCAAACATACCGGTCTTGACACTGCGTGCGAGGTAGGATATGGTTCTAAACTTCATACGTTTCGTCAAAAAAACATTTGTGAAAATCTGGTGATAACATATGCAGGAATTCAGACGAATTAACAGGCTTCCTCCCTATATTTTTAGCATCATTGACACCTTGAAATTACAGGCGCGCAGGGAGGGGGAGGACATCATCGACTTGGGAATGGGCAATCCGGACCTCCCCACCCCGCAACCGGTTGTGGATAAAATGATAGAAGCTGTTCAGAATCCTAAAAACCACCGTTATTCCGTGTCGCGAGGAATTTACAAGCTGCGGCTGGCAATTACCAATTGGTACCGGCGCAAATTTAATGTTGAACTAGACCCGGACAGCGAGGCTATTGTAACTATGGGCGCCAAGGAGGGCCTTAGCCATATGGCGCTTTCCATAATCAGCTCCGGCGATGTCGTGCTGGTGCCCAATCCTGCCTATCCAATCCATCCCTATTCAGTGGTAATTGCCGGCGGCGATCTCATCAATTTTCCCATTGGCAAGGAATGGGATTTCTTTGAACAGTTGATGAAGGCGGTCAAACGAACCTGGCCAAAACCGAAACTGCTGATCATGTCATTTCCAAACAATCCGACCACGACCGTCGTTGACCTTGATTTTTTCAGAAAAGTCGTAGATTTTGCCCGCGAGAACCAGTGTCTGGTGATTCATGATCTTGCCTATGCCGACCTGGTGTTTGACGAATATCAGGCTCCCAGCATGCTTCAGGTGCCGGGCGCAAAAGACATTGGAGTGGAATTCTTTTCCCTGTCAAAAAGTTACAGTATGCCGGGATGGCGTGTTGGCTTTGCGGTCGGTAATGCGCAGATGATTGCTGCGCTGGCGCGGCTTAAAAGTTATTTTGATTACGGAATGTTTCAACCCATTCAGATTGCTTCCATCATCGCCCTGAATGAATTACCTGAGGTGCCCAGAGAAGTCGCAGCCGTTTATCAAAGCAGACGAGACGTACTGATCGAGGGGCTAAAAAAGATAGGATGGGAAATAGAAAAACCGAAGGCCACCATGTTTGTATGGGCGCAAATTCCGGATAAATTTAAACCGATGGGATCGCTTGATTTTTCCAAAGTTTTGTTAAAAGAAGCAAAGGTTGCGGTTTCTCCGGGAATCGGATTTGGCGAATATGGGGAAGGCTACGTGCGTTTTGCTCTGGTTGAAAACGAGCATCGAATTCGCCAGGCAATACGGGGTATCCGGGGGGTCTTGTAAATGAAACAAATCGCATTAGGCCTCATCGGCTTTGGCACCGTTGGCACTGGCGTCGTAAAACTTCTGCAAAAAAATGCAGCGCTCATTCGTCAACGCCTCGGCGCACAGCTTGTTTTAAAGCGCATTGCCGATCTTGACATTACTTCACCCCGCGATGTTTCGGTGCCCAACAATGTGCTTACCACAAATGCCGCACAGGTTACTGATGATCCCGAGATTGCCATTGTTATTGAGCTGATCGGGGGGATACAACCGGCCAAAAAATATATCATGCGCGCGTTGAAAAACGGCAAGCATGTGGTAACGGCGAATAAAGCACTGCTTGCGCAATGCGGCGCCGATATTTTCAGCGTTGCCGCCACCCATGGGGTTGACGTGGCATTTGAAGGCAGTGTCGGCGGCGGCATACCGATTATCCGCACTGTTCGAGAAGGGTTTTCTGCAAATCACCTATTGGGCATGTTGGGAATTCTTAATGGCACCTCAAATTATATTTTGAGCAGGATGACCGAGCACCATGAAGATTTTGAAAAAGTCCTCAAGGATGCACAGCACCAGGGTTTCGCTGAAGCAGATCCCACCCTTGATATTGAAGGTATAGACACGGCGCACAAACTGGCAGTGCTGATTAATCTTGCCTATGGCAGAACAATCAATCTCAAAAACATATATACCGAGGGAATATCCGAGATTACCCCTCTTGATATAGAATTTGCCCGGGAACTGGGGTATACCATCAAACTGCTTGCGATTTGTCGGGGAACCGCTGAAGAGGTGGATGCGCGCGTCCATCCAACCCTTATACCAGAGGGGCATCTATTGGCACAGGTGCGAGGGACTTTTAATGCTATTTTCTTACAGGGTGATGCTGTCGGTCCGTGTCTGCTTTACGGCAGAGGTGCGGGCATGATGCCGACGGCAAGTGCCGTTGTTTCCGACCTTATTGATCTTGCGCGCAACATACAAAAGGGCATCACCCAGCGAATTCTCCCCGTTGCTGCGTCTGCCGGTGCGCTTCGCGCCATAAAAGTCAGGGACATCAGAAACATTCACACCAGATATTATTTGCGGTTTTCAGCCGTGGATAAACCCGGCGTGCTGGCACGCATAGCCGGGATTCTTGGCCGTAACCAGATAAGTATCCATTCCGTCATGCAGCGGGGTAGACGCATGCGCGGCGGTGCAGTGCCTATTTTTATGTTCACCCATGAAGCGCGGGAATCAAACCTGCAGAAGGCGCTGCTGGCAATGAATCGGCTTGCCATATTGCGTGGGAAAACCATGCGGATACGAATTGAAGACGGGTTTTTGCAGGCAGAATCGTTGTGGCGATCCTGAGCGTTTGCGCGGCGTTCAACATGGCACTGTTACGGCCGATGGGGTAATGGAATTTCCAGAAACACTAACGGTTACCTACCAAACACGACCATTCGTCTTCTGAAATTTCCGTTATGTGCGATAGCTCGCCGGTAAAGGCCTCGATTACCTCGCGCGCTTTTTCATTCAGAATCCCCGATAGGATGAGGTAACCGCCGGGAGCAAGATGATGAAGCAAATCGCTCTTTAAATCAATCAGCGTCTGCGGCAGGATATTGGCTACGATTATTGAGAACACCCCTTCAATGTTATGCAGGGCAGCATCGCGAAAAATGACCTTATCGGCAACGCGATTACGTTCTGCATTTTTCCTTGCGCAGGCAATTGCCTGATAATCAATGTCAATCCCAAGCACCCGGGGAATCCCCAAAAGGGAAGCCGCAATAGCAAGTATTCCCGAACCGGTGCCGACATCAAGCAACGCACCGGTGTTTTGCTCATCGAACCTGTCCACTAATTCTTCTATAGCCTGCAGGCACAATCGCGTTGACGGGTGCGTGCCGGTGCCGAAAGCCATTCCCGGATCAAGCTCAATAATTATTTCGTCGCTGCACTTGTAATAACGTATCCAGGAAGGCTTTACGACGATTCTCTTCGTTACTTTTATCGGCTGGAAAAACGACTTCCATTGAGCATTCCAGTCTTTATCCTTTACCTCCTCAGTCTCGAGTTCAAACGGTGCGGTGCCGGTAAGGGCGGATAATGATGCGAGATACTTATTTATTGATGTGATACGGTCGGTTATAGAACTATCGTTCCTGATATAGGCTGTTAGCAGTATGCTTCTATCTGCTGGGGAGTGAACCGCAGACGGGGTCTGGTTTTCTTCAATAATTCCATTGGCACCCTGTTCCATAAGAAAATTTGCTACCGCATCAGCCTCAGACAAAGAAACAGCGACCCGCATTTCGACCCAGGCAGTGCTTACTTGTATGGTATTTTGTTTCGGTTGTTTACGAGTCATAATGGTACGTTGTCGCTGCAATGCGCCACCCGGCCAGCGGGTTGCGTTAAAATTATTGCTACCGTATACAGGTAAAAATTATTATACTACAGCTTACCCGACGTTTATACTATCTTGTTTGCATGAAAATAAACGAAATCTTTACCAGCATTCAGGGAGAAACATCATTTGCCGGACTGTCCTTTACGTTTGTCCGGCTTACTGGGTGTAATCTGCGCTGCGTGTATTGCGATACCCAGTATGCTTACACGGAAGGTTCTGAATGGTCGCTTGATCAAATCATAGGGGAGGTTCAGCAGCGAGGCATTCCCCGCATTGTCATCACCGGCGGCGAACCGCTGCTGCAAAACGAAACCATCAGTCTCTGTTCACAGTTAATAGCCAGAGAATTTGTGGTTCTCTTAGAGACCAACGGCAGTTTGTCCATTAAGAATGTTGATCAGCGGGTTCATCGAATTCTTGATTTGAAATGCCCGGCCAGCGGTATGGATGCGCACATGGATTTTAAAAATATCGCCTATTTGACGCCGCACGATGAAGTAAAGTTTGTCATCGCTGATTGGAATGACTTCCAATGGGCACTTTCCATAATTGACCGGTATAATCTTGAAACAACTGCGGGCATTCTCATGTCTCCTGTTTATCGTCGTCTGCCCCTCCATAATTTGGCAGAATGGATCATTCAGGCAAAAATCAAGGCCCGTCTTCAGCTCCAATTACAGAAATACATATGGCCGGAACAGACACGCGGCCGATAGGCATTCCGCAACATATTCTTCTTATTCACCAGGGAGCAATTGGCGACCTCATTCTGTCTCTTCCCTGCTTTTATGCCATGCGCACCACATTTCCAGATGCACGCATTGAGGTTATGGGTTATCCCGGCATACTGAGCCTCGTGCATCAGAGATTTTACGCTGATGAAATCAGTTCTATTGATAAGGCGGCGGTTGCGTCCCTCTATCAGGAAAGGGGCGAGCTGAATACAGAAATAATACAATATCTGCGGCGATTTGCGAGGGTAGTGGTGTTCGGCAGCAAGGCGCAGGCGGTTGTGGTTAACAATATACGACGGGTTCTTGAACAGCGGGACGTCTGGCAGATAAAACCTATTCCTGAAATGCCGGAAACCCACGTGATTGATTTTCAATTGCGCCAGCTTGCACAATACGGTGTTAACACCGCCAACGCGCTTCCAACCCTTTATTTTCGCACGGATGACCTCAACCAGGCAGACTCTTTTCTCCGTTCACACGGTTTTAACGAAAAGAAACGTTCCCGCATTGCAATCCATCCGGGAAGCGGTAGTAAACAGAAAAACTGGATGCTGGAATGTTACGGCGCACTGATACGGGATATTTATCAGCGGTATAAAGAAAAGGTGTTGATCGTTCAGGGGCCTGCAGATTGCCATGAGATCAAGCTATTATCCGGTTTGCTTTATGATACTGCACATGTCGTGTTACGTTGTTTGGATCTGCCCATGCTTGGGGCGATATTTTCGCGCTGTCATCTTTTTATAGGGAATGACTCAGGAATAACCCATCTTGCAGCTGCCGCCGGCGTGCCGACGATCGCAGTATTCGGCCCAACTGATCCGCATATGTGGGGACCGCGCGGGAGACAGGTTTTCATAATCCGGGAATTTTCAGCCGAACAGGCAGGATGGAAATGGTGCAGCACCGACAGGGTGAAGGAACTGGTTTTGCGTGTTCTTGAGAGATGCGGATTTTAATTTGCCAGCGGTTCCTTGAGATTTTCTGGATGGAACACCGCACTTTTTTTAATTAGGAACGTCATGACGCCGTTGTATTCGGCATTGTCCCGTATGAAGCGTTCAAGCCTGGTCAGTTCTTCCGGCGTAAAAATCGACCGGCTTTTATCGAGAATGCGGGCGATTTGGTCTTCTGCCAAAGGAACAAATACAATATTTGCCTCATGCACTTCTATGCCTTCTGCGGCACATCTGATGGGGTCAATTTTTCGGGCTTCATCCTGCAAAATCGCTATGAAACGGTTCAACTTTTCCGGCGTGACCGATGGTTCACTCATTTCATGGCGAAGCTGCTTTGTTAAATCGGATTGTTGAATATCAACCGTCATCAGTACTTCCAATTTAGCCGGCACCACGTCATAGTGCACAGGTTCTAAAACGGATCTTCTCCAGCGCTTGATTAAAAACGTTTCTTTCCCATTAGTCGTTTCAAAATAGAGAATGCGGTGTGGGTCAAAATACGGTCCTTCACTGTAAAAGGAATTTTCAATCACCGACAGATTTTCTAACGCATGTCCGCGGTGTTCATGAAAAAACACCTGATAGTCATTCTTTTCTGCTTCGCGATATTCGGAACAATATTGCCGGTGAACATCATCACGCATATCGTCTCGAACGTATTCCGGCGTCTGATCGTAGGGTGTTGCGACATATAGGGCATTGCACTCAATACAGCGTATTATTTTATTCATTGCAGCCTCTTGTCATTGGTTTGCAGTGCATTGAAAAAAATTTGCAGGAGATGTGGATCTACTTCGCCAGCCGAATAAAAATGCATGGTATTGATAATATCCTGTTTGCTCTGTATCTCGGGAAACGGTTTTGCAAGTAATTGAGCATCATATATGTTTGCGATACGCAGAATCCGTGCGCCCAAAGGTATTTCATTGCCCTTGAGGTTATCGGGAAAGCCTCTCCCGTCATACCGTTCGTGATGGTGGAGAATAATTTCAATGATTGACGGAGAAAGGCGGGCTGGTTCGAGCAGTTTCACCGCCAATGAGGGATGTTCTTGCCATACACCTGGGTGCTGGTCCGGCATCTGAGGTCCGTCTCCAGCATCCAAGCACAGTTTGCCAATATCATGAAAATATGCGGCAATTTCTATTGATGCCTTTTGCTCATCAGTGAATTGCAGCGCATCAAAAAAAAGACAACAATAGCGGTAAATCCTTTCCGCATGTTCGGCAAATGAATATGTTTTGTGGTGAAAAATATCTGACAGCAGTTTTAAAAATTTAAAACACTCGATAATTCCGGTTGATTCTGCCGGACGGTAATACGACAGGCGGTGTGCGGCTATCTGACGGATATGCGGTGCGCTTTTCTCAAAGATTATCCTGGCATTTTCTTTAACGGAGATGTCCTTGACATTACCGATCTCTTCTAAAAGCGCGTGGATTTCATGCCCTTGCCGCTTTTTTTCGAGGGATTTTTCCACAACGATATTCACATCATTTATATCAAAGGGTTTGGCAATAAAGTCCGAAACGCCTAACTGGTTGGCCGATGCTATACTGCCAAGCGTGCCATAAGCAGTAATGATAATGACGCTGATGTCTTTGTTGTGTTCCCGCACTTCTTTCAGCACGTCAATGCCGTTTTTGCCGGGCATTTTAAGATTAAGGTCCAGCGTAATGAGATCAATGGGATGCTGTTTGATAATATCCAGCGCCTGATCTCTATTTTCTGCGGTATATACATTATAGGAGGGTTTTAATAACATCCGCAACGACTCGCGAATACTTAATTCGTCGTCAACAATAAGAATATTTGCTTTTTCGTTCATGAGAGGTTCTCTCCTTTGTGATGTCAGCAATAGAATACGCCTCTGGATAGCTAACTACCTATTAGCAAGTAATTTGCCAAAAATAAAAAAAGGTCTTTTATCGTAACCTATTGAATTAACTAAATAAATTATGTGATTGTGAAGAAAGGTTGGTAACGAGGCAAGGTCCGAACATTAATTTTTATTGCGTTTTTTATCCGGACAAAGCGAGAAGTGGCTTTAATATGTTGAAATAACTTAATAAAATACCATTTGCCGACAATGTACAAAGATGAACAACTACATGCCGTTTTCTTCAGGAGCAGTTATTCCAAGTTTGTCCATTTTATATTTCAGAATCCGGCGCGTTATGCCCAGCATTTTTGCAGCACGGGACTGAACATAATCTGATTTTTCCAAAGCGTTTAAAATGATCTCGCGGTTAAATTCCGATTCAGCTTCTTCAAGAGATAATTTGCCATTCAGCACACTCTCCTGAAAATCGCCGTTGGCCGATTGTTTTTCATCGGGCCGATAGCCTTTATTGTGACGCACATAATCAGGTATATTCTGCGCCGTAATCATTGTGCCGTCTGACAGTGCAACCAGACGTTCTACCAGATTCTCCAACTCCCGAACATTTCCCGGCCAGTCATACTGTTCGAACATCTGCATGGCATCAGATGCGATTGTCATGGGCTGACGACCTTCTTCCTGGCTAATTTTTTTCAAAAAATAATCAATGAGCAGTGGGATATCTTCTCGGCGTTCCCGCAAGGGCGGCAGAACGATCGGCACGACATTGATGCGATAATAAAAATCTTCTCGAATCTGTTTTTCTTTCAGCGCCACTTCAAGATTACGATTGGTAGCTGCAATCAGCCGGGTATCCACAGCGATAGGTTTTGTGCCACCGACCCGGGTAAACTCTTTTTCCTGCAAAAAGCGGAGGACTTTCGCCTGGGTGAAAAGGGACAATTCGGTAATTTCATCCAGAAACAATGTTCCCTGATGGGAAAGTTCAAAATGTCCAATGCGGCGTTCATAGGCATTGGTGAATGCTCCCTTCTCATGGCCAAACAGCTCGCTTTCAATCAGCGTTTCAGGGATTGCAGCACAGTTCAGCGCAACAAACGGCTTGTCACGACGCGGCCCGTTAAAATGGATAGACCGTGCAACAAGCTCTTTTCCGGTGCCGCTTTCGCCGGAAATCAGCACCGTTGTTTTACGGTCTGCAACCTGGCGGATCATATCAAAGATTTTTTGCATGGCGGTGCTTTTACCAATAATATTTGCTTTGTCGCAGATTATCTTAAACCGCCGTTCTTCCTCTTTTTTGAGCGCCTCTTCAACTACCTGCGTTATTTCATTTACATCAAAGGGTTTGGTCAGGTAATCAAAGGCGCCAAGTTTCATTGCTTCTACAGCCGTTTTAACCGTCTTGGTGGCGGTAATCATAACTACCTGCTGTTTGCGATTGTGTTCTTTGATTTTGCGTAACGTCTCCATGCCATCCATGCCCGGCATTATGATATCAAGCAAGATTAAATCCGGCGGCTGTGCCTTAAGCATGCGCAACGCTTCTTCGCCGCTTTCGGCAATCAAGAGTTCATATTTGCGCTTCAGAATCATGCGCAGTGATTCACGGGTGGCAAGCTCGTCATCAACGATAAGAATGGTTTTCATGTTGGTCATACTCCCGGGGTCTTTTACCGTTATGTGCCGAGAACGATCCGCCCGCTCTGCGGAAATGAATCGGCGCATAATGATATAACAGTCATAATTGCCTGGACGTCCCGCGCAACGCGCGGGGTGCATCACTACCTCGCCAGATTGATGGTTATTATTGTGTCATCGGCGACACATTGTTTATTACAGGTAATTGCATTTTTTTGCAATACCTGCTGCGCCAAAAAAAGGTCAAGGCCTTGAAGATTGCTTATTTGTTCGCCGGTGCCGTTGTGGAAAGCTAAGCCCCGCACATTTTTATCGCCTGCATAGGAAAAAGTTACTGCTATGGAATCAGTTCCCACATCTGGGGATATCTTGGCGTGACTACCATCTGTCGCATGATGAATAATATGAAACAGAATATTTTCAAGGGAATAGCGCAGGTGTTCAAGATCGGCCCGAACATGCGGTATGAGTTCAAATCGTTCAGGATTCCAGACGATTTCCACGGTGGGACCGGCAGCGTCAATTGTTTTCAAGACCTCTCGCAGCACCGGCACAAAAGATATATCCTCGAGGCGTGGCGGGGAGAGCTTGGCAAATTCAAGCATTCGTTCGGTGAGATAATTGATACGGTCTGTGCTTTTTTCAGCGATAGCAAAAAACCCAGATAGAAATTCGGGGTCATTCATATGGGCTGGAAAAAGCTGAATAAACGTTTTTATAGCCACGAGAGGATTTTTTATTTCATGAGAAAGCTCCGCTGCTAAATTTGCGGTCATCTGCGCAAAAGGCACTGACCCGGTATTTGGAATGTTCTGTTTGCAAACTATTGAGGCAGCGCGGTTGTTTTTCTCAGTACCGGGTTCCGTGTGGCGGTCAGTTGCCATCTGCTTCTTAAACAGAATATGTTCCCGCTCCAGCTTGTGGGTGTTTGAGAACAAACTCGACCGGTAAATAACAGATTCCAGCTCCGGCAAATTGCCCGGCCAGGAATATTCCTGAAGGCAAGCAACGGCATCTTCACTGAGCTCTCCCGCAGTGGTGTGGAGCCGTTGAGCGCACTCGCGTAAATATACATGGGCAAGACGCGGAATGTCGCCTTGGCGCATGCGCAACGGCAGTAATTCGATTGGCGCAATAGCGAGTTTATAAAGCACCTCATTTGCTATAACGCGCTGCGACACAAGCTCATCAAATGTATTATAGATACCTGCGCCGACGCGGCCTTCAAATCGAATTTGCCCATTAACCAGAGGCAAGCCTTGTTCAATGAGCATGGTGAGTAATATGTTTTGCAGTGAAGGTGACGCATTTTCAAAGGCGTTTATGAAAATGCTGCCCTTAAATACCTGTTCTTTTGAGGCTTCATTGATAACTGCAAACAGGGTGTTAATACTCTCCTGTTCCCTGTCAGGCTGGAGGCAAATTTCAACGAATGGTTCATTCTTTGTAAATCCATTTTCATGGATAATTTGCGCCAGATAGGTTTGCGCAAGGCCTTTTTCCCCTGATATGAGAAAGGGGAGGGGCGTATGGGAAATTTTATCCACCACTGCAAGGGTTGCGGAGGAAAATAGCAGCTCGGCGCTTATCGCACGGTAAGAAACAAAAGGAGCGGGTTGTTGATGGGGCAAACTGTTACTGAACATGCGGATTATCGTTATCGGATAAAAGCAGCGGATTAACGGGAAGCGAGACCGTAAAGGTGGTGCCCTCATTTACTTTACTGTGAACCACAATCGAGCCTCCATGTTTCACCACAATCTGCTGGGTCATTGCCAAACCAATGCCGCTTCCTTCTTTTTTCGTGGTGTAAAAGGGAGTGAAAATCCTGGTCAAATCCTCTTTTGGAATACCGCTGCCGGTATCGCTTACTTGTATTTGAATAAACTCTATCGCTCCATTAGCTTTTTCCTGATTTTGCGTGTTGATAAATATTTTGCCATTTTGCGGTGTTGCATCGATGGCATTTCTAATGAGATTTATGAAAACTTGTTTCATTTGTTCCTTATCAACGGTAATTTGCGGCAAGTTGGGCGATAATATGGTTTCAATGGTCAACCCTTTTTTGTGTGCTTCGTTTTTGAGTAATGCCACCGTGTCATCAATAATACTATTAATGTTCTCTTTCTGGAAAAACGGGTTGGCAGGTCTTGCATAATCAAGAAGATCGTTTATCTTTCTTGTAACCCTATCTATCTCTGAGACGACCACAGAGCTGAAATAGGATCGAAACTCCTTATCCTCGTATCTCTCCGGTAGAAGTTGCGCTGAGGTTTTAATGGCAACCATCGGATTGCGAATTTCATGGGCAATACCCGCAGCAACCATTCCGATTTGTGCCAGGCGATCAGCCCGCTCCATTGCTATTCTTGTCTTATTGATGTTTTCTACAAGCTCGGCATTTTCAAGTGCGACAGCAGCGCTGCCGGCAAGAGTAGTGAGCAGCTCAAGATCTTCGTGCGAATACATTTTTTTGTTGCCTTTGGCGCCAAGATTAAGGATGCCTAATAACCTGTGTTTTGAGACAAGTGGAATAGTTATTTCTGCGCCCAAAGCATTCATTGTTGAGATTATTGCCTGAGAATCAGATGTATCTTTAGCGTGTTCCACCTCTTCACGGACGATGATGTCCTTGCGTTGTTCTAATAAAGAAAAAAAAGGGTGATTTTTATGATAATTCACTGAGGTGTTATAGGGATTCTTCAGCCCCGTAGATTCAAATAAAAGATAACTATTCTGCTCTTCATCAAGAAGATAAACTGAGGAGGATCGAACATCCATTGCTTGCGTTATGGTATCAACAATTTTTTTGCATAGTTCTTTTTTGTCAAAAATAGATACCGTTGCCTTCGTTAATTCCTGAATGGCGCTTTTATAATCATGAAAATTTTTAAAAACATATTGTTCAGCAGTGCGTTCAGCACGTGATCTCAATTGAGGGAATACATACGCGGCAAGCGGAATTGCCATAATTAACAGGATAGAATAAATGAAATTTATTTCATTGAAAACAAACTTTTGGGTTATAAGTAAAACGAGGAGTGGGGGAATTAAATAGAGAGAAGATGCAAATAGATAAACCGCACTCTTTCTGAGAACAAAGTCAATATCCATGAGACGGTGTTTGATGATGGCATAACCAATAATGAACGATTCTAGAGGGAAAAACATCTGTCCAATGGGATAAACGTTTATCTCAAAGACAGGCAAGAATATCATTGAACCACCACTGAATCCTATAATACAGGCAAAAATAAGATATTTTATCTGATTCCTATAAAACCCTACTGTTTTTTTTAATTCCTTAAACAACTTATAAAGGCCATAACTTATGTAGAATCCCAACATTAAAACATATAAAAAGTACAAAGATCCAGGAACTAAATAATAATTAAAACTAAGCTTAGGTCTTATGTCTAAAGTAAAAAGCGAGGTGAAACTCAAAATGATAATAAAAATGGTAATTGTGTAGGCAATAATAAGTTTTATGGCTTCTTTCTTCTTTATTTTAAGAAATGAAAAAACAAAATGCAGAAAGAACATTGGAATCAAAATGCAACCAACATTTAAAACCCTGATCCAAAAAAATCCCCAATTTTTACTGGGAGCAACTATAGCCATTGCAAAGCCAAACGCCCAAATTGCAATGCTAAGATTCATTAATGCAAAAGTAATATTAACTGTACTCTTTCTATTTTTTAAGTAAACGAATAATGCAAGGGAGAGACTTAGAAGTGTAGCGATTAGATTGGATATGAGGTAGGCTTTTAGCATATCAATATTCTAACATGTTGGTAAATAATCATTTCTAAACCATTCAACAGTTTTTTTAACACCCTCCTTTAACTCCACTATCGGCTGATAGCCCAACTCTGATTGAGCCTTTTTAATATCCACAAACCAATTACTTGTTAATTCTTTAACAGTATTCCTCGTCAAAGGAGATGTACCACCAAATAATTTTGAAAAAATAGGCAATATGATGGATAAAATATTTGCAACATAAGACGGTATATGAGGTATTGGTAATTTTTTGCCAAGTTCCGTCGCAATTGTTTCTGCAATTTCATTAATTGTATATGGTCTTGTATCTGCAAGGAAGTATGTTTCACCTTCTGAACGTTGTTCTTGGTCGGCCATCAATAAACCCTGAATTAGGTTATCTATATAACAAAGACTTACAAGATTGTTGCCATCACCAATAATCCTGAATATTCCCTTGTGAATTAATTTTAAAAACATCAAGACCCTTGATGATTTTGAGACCCCGGGACCGTAAACAAGGGGAGGGCGAATTATCACAAATGGAACGTTATAACGCAATGAAAGTTCTTTGATAGTTTTTTCACCAGCTAATTTACTTTTTCCATATGGGGTAATGGGGCAACAGGGGCTATTTTCATTGACCGGAATATCTCTGACAGGATTTGGTCCAGTTGCCGAGCTGCTGCTTAAATGAATTATTTTTTTCACTGATCCGTTTGAACACGCTTCCACCAGATTGTTGATTCCTGAAACATTGACACTGTAATAGTCGCCAGCATCTACTGCAAAGACTTCTCCTGCTACACTATATATAATATCAACATCTTGTAACGCTTTTTTTAAAGAATCTTTATCCCTCAGGTCTCCATAGACAATTTCAACGCCTAATTGTTTGAGAAAATCACTCTGACTTGTTTTTCTTATGAGGCATTTAACAGGTCGTCCCTTATTAACTAATGCTTTAACCAAATTGCTACCAATGAATCCTGTGGCTCCAGTTATTAACGTTTTCATATTAATTAACTTTGTTTTTTAAATAATATATCGTATTTTGACAATTTTAAGAAAGGTATTAAGCACGGGACAGTTGCCCTATATTCTAAATAAGTGGATCCAAATTTTTGAATGAGTGCTTTTTCTTCAAGAAATAGCCTTAATAAAAGTAGCGGTGTATATACAAAAAGCGCAAGCGAAAACGCGAAAAAAGCATTTGGTATGAGCGTACATCCCAAGACTTCAATAATGGTGAAAAAATAAATAGGATGACGAACATAGCGATACGGCCCCGAGGTAATTAAAGGCTGGTCTGTTCTAATTTCAATTTGGGGGCTATGATATTTCCCAAGAGTATTAAGAGCCCAACGCCTTCCCGCGAAAGCTATAGAAAAAAAGATGAGGCCTACAATTGTTATAAGATAGTCAATTTGTTTAGTAAACCAAAAATACTCTATTACAGCCGTAATTCCTATAAAGGAATGGGTTATTGATAGAATATATAATGTCCAAGCCCGAGAAATTTCACCATTAGTTTTGCCACAAGTTATGAAGCAAGATTTAAATCTATATAAAATCAAAGAAATCAAAAAAAATATAAATGCATATGTAAAAATTATATCCATAATTTAATAATATTTAATATTTATTACATATATTATAATAAAATATATTATTTTTATTTCAACATAACCTTTTAAAAATAATTGACGAGTTCTTCCCCCCAAAACCATATGAATTTGATAGAATCGTATGAACTTCGGCATACCGTCCTTCATTTGGAACATAATCTAAATCACACTCGGGATCTGGATCTTCATAGTTTATAGTGGGCGGTAAAAATTGATATTTTAACGTTAGAAAAGAAGCAATGGCTTCAATAGCACCGGCAGCGCCAAGGGCATGCCCGGTCATTGACTTATTCGCGCTGATGGGGATTTTATAGGCTTTTTCTCCAAAAACTTTTTTTATTACTTTGGTTTCATTTTTGTCGTTAAAGGGGGTTGAAGTGCCGTGGGCATTAATGTAATCTACTTCTGATGGAGCAATACCAGCATCTTCAATAGCGCGTTTAACACAAATCGTCCCCGCTTCTGCATCAGGCGCCGGTTGAACCATATGAAATGCATCAAGCGTGGAATAATACCCAGCAATTTCACCATAAATTTTTGCATTTCGTCTTACAGCATGTCCCAGCTCCTCCATTACCATAATACCGGCGCCTTCGCTTAAAACAAAACCATTTCTTTTGGCGTCAAAAGGTCTTGAAGCCTTTTCTGGGGGGTCGTTTAGTGTAGATAACGCATGTATGATGTCAAATGACCCGAGCGTTAGCGGCGCAAGCGGTGCTTCCGCTCCGCCGACTATACAGATGTCAAGGAGTCCATTTTTAATACACTGATACGCATATCCAATTGAGTCGTTGCCTGTGGAACATGCGCCTGCTATGGTATTGCTAAACCCTTTAATACCGAGCGCAATTGAGACCTGGCTGGCGGCTGCCCCGGGAAACAAACTGCTATTGAGATAGGGGCTGACTCTTTTGAGGCCTTTTTCAAGAAAAATTGTGTGCTGTGTTTCTGCAAGCGGGATGCCCCCCATAGCCGAACCGATTATGATGCCTATATCAAAGGCATTATGTTCGTTAATTTTTAGTTCCGCATCGTTAACCGCCATCTGCGCAGCAACGACGGCGAAGTGTGAAAATCGGTCCATTTTCTTGGCGCTCAGCGGATCCATATAGTCGGTCGGATCAAAATCCTTTACTTCGCCGGCGACTTTGGAGTTAAATGTTGTGGTGTCAAAGCTTGTTATAGAACGAACACCGGATTTCCCCTCTTTTAAAGAATTCCAAAATTCTTCCAACCCTATCCCAATTGGCGAAACAACCCCCAGACCTGTAATGACAACTCTTCTGCTTTTGTAGTAATTATTCATAATCAAAAACCTCATGAGAAATAAAATAGAATGAACATAACTATGATGGAATCAATACATACTACTCTTTTGTCTTTTTTTCCTGATATTGAAGTACGGCTTTCACGTGTGCCTCCTCCCAGAGTCTCCACCCCCTCCAATCTTTTTTTGCGGTATTTAATTCAGGGATGCGATTCTTTTCTGCCAACCAGCGACGCAGGGTAGACTCAGAGATATTAACTTTTTTGAGAAACTCTTTTGTTGAATACGGCATCTGAAATTCCTTTCCGACTCGTTGCCCATTATCTTCTTATTATTTGTTCACTGATTCGAATAAAAATATTCCTTTTAATCCTTCTAAGGGTTTGATAGGTATGACAGGCATAAAGCCTATCAAGCAAGAAATGCTCTGTCAACAAAAATGTTTATTTTTAGTTATTTAACATTTTGTTTAATAATCGCTATGTTTAGTCCATAGAATTAAGCTGTTAAAATTTTATTGACATTGTTAAATAATAATTTTATAAAAATATCAAATTATAGTATGGTCATCTTATAATCTACCCATATATAGGGATTTTCATGGATAAACGAGCAGTCATAACGGGATACGGCATAATATCCAGCATTGGCAATAATTGCAGCGAAGTGCTGGAGGCTTTGCGGCAAAACAAAAGCGGAATTGTGGCGGTTCCAGAATGGTCGGATTTAGGTTTTAAGAGTTGTGTTGGTGGAACCATAAAGAATCTCAACATTGATGAGCTGAGAAAGACGATAGGATTAAAATCTCGCTATATGGATTTATCGGGATTATATTCAACATTAGCCTCCATAGAAGCTTTGGAAAATAGCTGTTTACCACGCGAGGCATTATCCTCTGAAAGAACCGGTTGCATAGTTGGCAGCGGCGTTTCCAATACTGAGCCTATCTATCAGGCGGGTGCCAAACTTTACAATAATAATGGGAAAATTACTCCGTATGGCGTTACCAGGAGCATGACCAGCAGTTGCAGCGCAAACCTGGTTAATCTTTATGGGATAAAGGGAAGAAGTTATTCTATCAGCTCTGCCTGCGCAACATCTCTGCACAATATCGGTCATGCCTGCGAATTGATTTGGAGTGGCATATGTGATCTTGTGCTTGCCGGTGGCGCGGATGAAGTGTCTTCAATTATGACGGCAAATTTTGACGGCATGCGTTCAGCGCTCTCGAACAATTTTAACCATACGCCGGCAAAAGCCTCCCGCCCCTATGATATCAAGAGAGACGGTTTTGTCATAAGCGGTGGTGCCGGCATTGTGATAGTTGAAGAATTCGAGCATGCAAAAAAGCGAAATGCTCCCATATATGCAGAAGTCATCGGTTATGGAGCAAGTTCTGACGGTCATGACATCATCCAGCCACATCCGGAAGGAGAGGGAGCCTACCGTTGCATTAAGGAGGCCCTGGCGATGGCTCGCTGCAATCCTGAAGATATTGATTATATTAACACCCATGGGACGGGAACACCGGCCGGTGATGTTGCAGAATGTAGGGCTATAAAAAGGATATTTGGCAATTATCGCGTGCCTATATCCTCGACAAAGTCATTAACGGGGCACGGAATTGGTGCTTCAGGGGCACAGGAATTAATTTATTGCTTGCTCATGATGAATAACGGATTCATAACCGCTTCGGTAAACATTGAGGAACTTGACCCTGAATTTATCGGGTTTGACATCGTGTTAAAAAACAGAGACCGGCAATTGCATAAAGTGTTAACCAATAGCTTTGGTTTTGGTGGAACCAATGCATGTATGATTGTTGCTAAAATTTAAAAAATTTTAAAGGGAGGTTATACGTGGAACGTGAAGAAATTTTCCAGAAAGTTTCCGAGGTCATACGGCAAGTTTTAATGGCAGAACAATTGGTCGTAGCGCCGGAGAGTAATCTGGCAGATGATCTTGGTATGGACTCAATGGGCGCAGTGGAATTTGTTAATACCGTTGAGGATGAATATAAGATATCAATTAATGAAGATGAAATGCAATCAATTAAGACGGTTAATGATGCGGTTACCTTGATTTTAAAAAAAACGAATCATACTTGACGATATGATGAATAAACATTAATTTCTCCTCTGTCACCATTAACTTCAACCTTATCTCCTGTATGAATTTTATCATAAATATCTTTTTCCTGATATTGAATAATTGGCATCCCGTAATTAAACCATACCTCCGACAAGACTGCGCCTGATACCAATAAGGTGTCTGCATTCTGGATTATTATCGCAGCAGGCGCTTCTCTTTTATAAATTAGTTGCATCAATACCATGCCTGTGAAGGTTGAGCCAATACATGTGGGAAAAACCAGAACCTTATTCGTAATATTTTTTTTAAAAAGCTCGTGGTGCCTATCGTGAATGAGGCCTCTTTTTCCAGGGATTATACTGGAAACCCCTGCCAATGCGGCGGCAAAATTAATTGGTTTTCTTGTAACCAGTGCCGGTCCTGAACCAAACCCTCTTACAATAGCAACCCCTTTTATAGTATACATTACATCGCCTCGCACAATTTTATACATTCGTCTTGGCTGCTATATAAAGACCCCTTTAAGTAATAGAATAATTTACCAGAAGGAGTTAATACTTTCTGCCGTACTACCTGAATGGTAAGAGCTGCAAGCGGGCAGTGAGAAAAAACCTTGACGCCGTTCTTGCGAATGGTTTTGTAAAGATCGGTCTGTTCAAAACGCCGTTTCGCTGCTGGTGTCATGCAAAACCAAATATTTTTTTTACTTTGCCTTCCTTTGAAATATTCAGCTAAATTTATTGCTTCCTCATAGGTCATTTGCGGGCAGCCAAAAACTATTAATTCAGCCCGATCATTTTTTTTTGACTGAAGATTCATCAGGTCGCCTTGGGTTATGGTTAATATTGATTCAGGCTGGGCGCCCATAAAAGCAGTGTTTAGGTCAGGCGCCTCAGGGGTCAATCCCTCGACATGGAACATTGCTATGCCACCTGCTGCTGCCATAGCTCCACCCATATTTTTTAATTCTGTTCGGCTGAAATTAAAATGTTCAATTACTGGAACTCTATTGACGACTGATAGTCCGATAATGTATCCTAATGCACCAGCATCCATGTTATCAATTTTAAGCTTAACCAAGACCCTTCCGCGGCGGTTTTCCTCAAGTAAATAACCAAATTCCGGTGTATATCCTGTTATTGCTGAACATAAATCAATTAATACGGAGTTTCGATTAGTCCGTGCCCCCAGTACAGAATTAGCAAATTGAACAGCAGAAGATTCCGCCCAAGCAACACAATCACCAAAAGCCGGTATGTTATCCTTTTCATAGCATACGCAAGAGTAATTAGGTGTAACACCCAGTTTCATCATTTTGTGTTCAAGCTGATTTTGTTTAGCAAAGGCTATACGATTAATAAAACCGTAATCATCGCCGGGTCTTGGGTTTATTGTAGTTGGTACCTTTACCTTTAATCCCTCATTAATAAAAAAGTCCAATACCTTATAGTATGCACTATACGATAAGGCGCCGAACGATCCAGCGAGATGCGCGCTTTTAATTGGGACTAATCTATCAGCGCCAAATGCTTCACCATATCTTATTAAGCTTTTAATAGCTGATGCCTTGGCTCGACCTTGCTCTCCGTTGAGCATTCCCATTTGTTCAGAATTTAGTTTCATTTTCTAAATTATTGATGTCAATGGTTCAAACAGGGTAATTTGAAAAATTTTATAGTGCCGAAAAAATCTGATGTCAAGTGGAGACAAAAAGGGCAGGTTTATATGTAAAATATAAAAACAGTCATTTTAAAAAAACTGAATAAGTTTAGGCTGGAAAGAAAAATAGTTTAATAACGTTTTTTATAAATGATAGGTAATGCTGAAAAACAGCGTGTTTAGAAAGGCGTGGAATTTACCATTAAAATTGTTTTGATTTCTGCGTATATTTTGGCTTTCATAAAAACAGATATAGCCAGCGACATCAACAGTCCAGTTACCGTTTTGCAAACCAATTCCAAGAGAATAAAAATGTTTATTAGCGTCATATAGAATAGGATCTTGACTTTTTTCTGGGACAGGACTTTCGTCAAAAAGATAGCCGGCTCGTATGGTTACTGATTCTGTCGCTTTATAGCTTATTCCTAAACAGAAATCGAGGGTATCATGATAATCTCTGACAATCGGTGCGGCCTGGTTTCGCATAATTTTGGGGACTGGTTTTGCATATTTTAAATCCAGCAAATCGTACACGCTCCAGTTTATCCAAAAAACATCAACTTCAAAAGACCATTTATCATCTGGGGTATAACATATCCCGGTCGTCAAAAACCCTGGAAGATCAATATTAATATGCGCATTTCCTGCAGGTACAATTTTGTTAAGCAATTTCGGCACACGAAATGAAACATCGCCCTTATAATCCATGTGAACAGTACTACGATATGAAGCGCCAAATTTAAAATTCTTTGAAAATTGATAAAGCAAACCAATATTATTACCCCAACCAACATCATCGCCTTTGAATTTAGCCCCACCGTCGCGACGAGGTGTAATTTTGATATTTTTCCTTTGGTATACATCTGAACAGACAAGGTTGCCACCTCCCGCTATAGAGAGTCGGGGGGTTAGCTGGCAAGAAATAACGGGATTGAGAAAAAAACTTCTCAATTGTGCAAAAGTCGCCAAATAACGGCCTTCCCAATCCCGTGGCCAGTTACTGGTTAAACCGTAGGGTGAGAATGATCCGATACCGAGGCTCCAGCGGTCGTTCATTTTTTTTGTTGCAAAAAAAGCGGGGATAAAAAATAAATCGCTGTCTTGGTCTGTTTTCTTTCCGGTACTTTTACTGCGAAACGAAACACGAGAATTAATTAATGTTCCGCCTATTGAAAAACTGGTGCCACTAATTTGGTTAATGGCTGCAGGGTTATAAAGAACAGCAGAAGGATTTTTCACCTGCGCGGTATATGCTAATCCCAAAGCCAACGCAGCAGCATCATGACCATAGACTAAGAACCCACCTGCATAAATTTTTTTTGGGCAGAGACAAACAAGGAATAGCATAAAAATTGAAATGTATGTTTTCATATATTTGTATGATAATTATGGTTCTGTTGCCAAATTGCATTCCTAATAATCGTATTGGCAAGCATGGTAAAATATCGTCAATATATGCAAAAAGCTTTAAAGAAATATAATTTTTTTTAACAAAAAGAAATGAACATAGTGCAACAGCTGTAGGCGGAAACTAACGATCGCAGGACTGGTGTCGAACTGCATATTGGCAGGATATTGCAAGAGGGTTTCTTCAGGCGAGAATGAAATATTAATTATAAATGCCAAGATACCCCGCGCACTGCGCGAAGCATCAGCAATTCACCTACTGTTTACGCCACGAAGTGAACGTTCCATTCCAGACCATAACTTCCCATGCTTCACTGTGAATAAATTTCAAACTGCTCATGGTGAAGTTCATCTTTTATTTTTATGATAATCTTCTTTTTTATCTGTTTTTCCAGTTCTTCGACACCGTTGCGTTCTTCATCGTAAAGAAATGTTGCCACATCAGGATGAACCAGCACGATGATATTATTGCCCAAGTTGTTCATTGCTTCTCGCCGAATGGCGCGCAAAATCTCATAGCACAGGGACGGAGTTGATCTAATAGAGCCTCTGCCCTCGCAATACGGACACGGTTCGCCCATTTTGCGGCTCAGATTTTCGCGTACCCGCTTTCGGGTCATCTCGATCAGACCCAGCTCCGAGATGTTTAAGATAGTGGTTTTTGCCCGGTCTCTGCTGAGCACTTCTTTAAATGCCTGGAGAATTTTTTCGCGGTCGCTTTCCTTTGCCATGTCTATAAAATCAATAATAATGATGCCGCCCAGATTTCGCAGGCGTATCTGATAGGCGATTTCTTTTACTGCTTCCAGGTTGGTTTTAAAGATCGTGTCATCAGGGTTTCCCTTGCCCACGAATCTGCCGGTATTGACATCAATAGCGACCAGCGCCTCAGTCTCTTCAATGACGATATAACCGCCGGATTTCAGCCAGATCCTTTTGCCCAGTGCCCGGCTGATTTCAACCTCAATGCCAAATGCATCAAAAATCGGTTCCTCACGGTCGTAAAACTCCACCGAATGCTTCAGTTGCGGCATAAATGTTTCAGAAAACTCCAAAATACTTTCATACGTTTTCCGCGAATCAACGATAACCCGTTGCACATCTTTTGAGTAAAGGTCGCGAATGGCACGCAACGCAATACTCAAATCCTCGTGCACCAGGCTGGGCACCGGCGCGTGCTGCGTGCGTTTCTGAATATTGTCCCAGAGCCGGGCCAGAAAATCCATATCCATTACGATTTCTTCTTCAGTTGCACCTTCACTGGCCGTGCGTATGATAAATCCGACACCCGGGGGTTTAATTCTCTGAACAATTTCTTTCAGGCGCATGCGTTCCACTTCATTTTCGATCCGGCGCGAGATCCCCACATGATCAACCATCGGCATATAGACGAGATAACGGCCGGGAAGCGATATATGCGATGAAATGCGGGAACCTTTTGAACCGATAGGCTCTTTGACAACCTGCACCAGTATTTCCTGCCCTTCCGTCAGTAAATCTTCAATGGGATAGGAAACCCGGTTGGTGCGCTCCTCCAGCGGATTTTTATTCTGGTCCATGTCTAATGGAACTTCCGCTTGGCCACCATTGAAGCCGTCAAAGACTTTATTGTTATGATACACATCAACAACATACAAAAATGCTGAACGGGAAATGCCGATGTCCACGAATGCAGCCTGCATACCGGGCAGCACCCGCGTCACTCTTCCCTTGTAGATGTTGCCCGTGATGCCTTTATCCGATTCCCGTTCAATATGCAGCTCTGCAAGCGCCCCATTTTCTAACAGCGCCACGCGCGTTTCAAGGGATGTAACATTGATGATTAATTCGGAACTCATATGGCTGTATCTGCGATATCAGGTAACTTTGGTTATGTGTAATAATTTTCTCTGGTTATCGTCAAGCCCTAACATTTCCCCGGCGATATCAACGATTCTGGGCATGGTTCCAGATGTGTTATGGATGGTAATTTCTACGGTTGCGTCATCTATCAGCGAAAGATTGCTGACCAGAGGGCGTATATTCATGGAAACGGTTATGCCATTTCTTGTGGACGTGACCACAAATTCATCTGTCTGAGAAAATGCTGCAATAGCATTATCAATGGCGTGGTCAGATGTCACCGCATTCCTGACGGGCTGTGGGACATGCACCCGATAGGTATGATACATCAGTGTATCAGGTGCAGGAAGCTTTTTCAAAGAAATTTCTTCTGCCCTCAACATCTTCACCCCCGCAGGAAAGTGTTCATTCAAGAGTCCGGGAATCACGGCATGAGGAATATGTTGCACCAGCTCCATATCAAAGATTTCGCATTGGCTTTCAACGCCCACCGGCAGTGCGCTGTAAAAAATCACCCGCGGATGCGGATGATAGCCCTGAGAATATTTGAGCGGTATCCGTGCTCTTCTGAGGGCGCGCGTGATGCCCCGCGAAAGTTCAAGATGACTGAGGAAACGCGCCAAACCGCTTTTGCTGAAATAACACCGATACCGATAGACCGGTGTTTTGTCAGAATCAAGGGGCTCACTTGCTGACGAGGAATTGTCCGGCAGCGTAATGCACAGGGACGTTGGGTTTTGCACATGCTTCTTGGTGCGGCAGACGCCGCAGTTCTGGCAACCCGCGGTGCGGCAATCTTCAGTCGTTTCTCCGCTCAGCGCCTTCTGATATTCGGTTTTCAGAAACTCCGCACTCACCCCGCAGCATATATGATCCCACGGCAGACACTCGTCTAAGGATCTTGCGCGCAAATAAAAATATTTATCAACGTTGCTCTCGGCAAAGGCTTGGTCCCATCGGGCAGGGGAAAACTGTTCTGACCACCCGTCGAAACCAGCGCCCAACTGGTGGGCTCTGATGAGAACCTTGGCTAACCGGCGATCACCGCGGGCAAAAACACCCTCAAGGATACTCATGTCAGGATTATGCCATTTAAGCCTCACTCCTGGGCGTTTCAAATGTTTCATCAGGAATCGGTGCTTTTCGCGTATGTCATCAGGCAATTGCTGCGCCGACCATTGAAATGGCGTATGTGGCTTCGGCACGAACGTGGAAATACTGACATTGAGTTGATTACTGTGCCGGATTTTCTTGCCGATCCCGCGAATTTTTGTAACCAGTGACACAATGCCCTCAATATCGTCCTGCGATTCAGTCGGAAGGCCAATCATAAAATAGAGCTTCATAAGCTGCCAGCCGGCAGCAAACACCTCTGAAACTGTTTGCATAATATCAGTTTCAGTGAGATTTTTATTGATAACCGAGCGCAGCCGTTGCGTCCCCGCTTCCGGGGCAATGGTGAAGCCGGTTTTACGAACTTGCTTTATTTCCTCCATGAGGGACCTGCGTAGCGTTTCGGCCCGCAAGGAAGGCAAAGAAATGGCGGTTCGGTTCTTCTGATGCCGCTGCATCAGTTTCTTTAACAGCGTATCTATTGCGGTGAAATCGCCGGCACTGAGCGAAGCAAGCGACAATTCCTCATACCCGGTGTGCGCCAGAGTTGTTTCGGCAAGGTCAATAATTTTTTTCATGCTCCGTTCGCGCACCGGACGATAGATCATGCCAGCCAGGCAAAAACGGCATCCGCGAGTGCAGCCACGGGCAATTTCAAGACTGATACGGTCGTGAATAATTTGCATGTGGGGGACAACGGCGGACGTGCAATACGGTGCCTCATCAAAGTTTGTTACGCATCGTTTTGCAACTTTTTTCCCGGTTTTGTTTATATTGTTGATGTTCTGCACCGTCCCGTCAGCATGGTATTCGACTTGGAAATATGCAGGCACATAAATGCCGTCAATGGCGGCGATCTGGTCGAGAAGGAGTGACTTGGGAGCGTTTTGGTTTTTCCATTCCAGGTAGGCATTGCATAACTCAATAATAACGTCTTCACCCTCGCCAATGACAAAGGCGTCAAAAAAGGCTGCCACTGGTTCAGGGTTGTACGTGCAGGGTCCTCCGGCAATGATAAGGGGATGACGGTTATTGCGTTCCTCTGCAAGCAGGGGAATCCCTGCCAGTTCCAGCATTGCAAGAATATTGCTGTACCCCAGCTCATACTGGAGAGAGAAGCCGATGATGTGAAACTCACTCAACGGCGTCTGGGATTCAAGCGAACTAAGCGGGATGTGGTTTTCGCGAAGTATTGCCGCCATATCAACCCATGGGGTAAAAACCCGCTCGCAGGCTATATGCGGTTGTGCATTTAAGAGGTGATACAGAAGCTGAAAGCCCAGATGCGACATCCCCACCTCATAGGCATCTGGAAAAGCAAGGGCAAACCGCAATGCAACCTGCGAAAGGTCCTTATGGACAGCATTTACTTCGTTTCCCAGATACCTGCTTGCCTTCGAAACAAAGGGAAGAATGGTGTCAAGAATTTCTGTTTTCACTGTTCCTCTAACCGGCGCAGCCTTGGTTAAACCAAAGTTACCGTTTAACGTTTCACCAGCGTTTCAAAAACAGAGCACGGTGCACTTGCTATTTTATAGCATCATGCGTGCTATTAATCATTATAAATATGATTTCGCCGTGCAGCCAGCGGCTCATTCGTGGCGCTTTGCGTTGCATGGAATGGGAGACAAGCGGCATAGAACAGTGTGCAAATTTCAAAGAATATGATCCGGAGAAAAAAAGAACGCCAAACAAAGCATAAATAGTTTATTGAAGGAGGGAAGAGGGGAGTGGTGGTTGGGTGGAAGTTATTGAAGCTGAAATCTTATGTGCCAGTCATGCATTAAAACGATCAGTCAGGTTACTGCTTCTTCGCGACGCAGACGCTTTACTCTTGGTTTTCGTTCAGTTACCCGTAAAAACATGCCGTCCAGACACTTTTTGCTGAATCGCCACTGGCCGCCCACTTTGATACCCGGGATTTCCCCGTCGCCGACCAGACGGTAAAGCGTCCTTTCTTTTATTTGAAGGTATTCTGCGGCCTGTTTTATGTCCAGAATTTCATCTATCATTGGTATCTCCTCGCCGTAAAAATTGCAAAAGTTAGACAAAAGAATTCAAATATTTTACGTACGTATGAAATATCGGAAAAGAAGGGTGAGACTTTACACAATTTTGGCGATTTTTATTGTTTCAAGTAACAGGCTACAAAGTGCTCTCTTGTGATTTCTATCAAGGGAGGATGCGACTCCAGGCAGGTTTCCGGTTTCATCAGCGGGCAGCGGTTTGAAAAAATACAGCCACGCGGGGGATTAAGGGGATTGGGGGGGTCGCCAGTTAAAAGTATCCGCTTCTTTTTGAAAAAAGGGTCGGGAACAGGAGCAGCGGATAATAATGCTTCAGTATACGGGTGTTGTGGATCAGTGTATAACTGTTCCTTCGGAGCGATTTCAACGAGCTTGCCAAGATACATGACCATGACTTTGTGGCTGATATACCGAACCACGCGCAGATCATGAGATATGAACAGATATGTCAGATTCATCCGGTCTTGAATATCTTGGAGTAAATTGATGATCTGCGCCTGGATAGAAACATCGAGTGCCGATACAGGTTCGTCTGCTATGATCACGCGCGGGTTGAGACTTAAGGCGCGGGCAATGCCAATGCGCTGTCTCTGGCCGCTGCTGAATTCATGGGGGTAGCGGGAAATGTGTTCTTTCTGCAGACCCACCAGCTCCATGAGTTGCATAATTTTTTCCGGCACCGCAGCACGAGGAACCGTTTTGTGAATAATCAGGGGCTCGCCAATAATGCTGCCGACGTTCTTGCGCGGGTTCAGGGAAGAGAACGGGTCCTGAAAAATTATCTGGACCTCTTTTCTGAATTGTTGTTTTTGTTCTTTTTTGAGCTCAAAGATATTACGTCCATTAAACAGTACTTTTCCGTTCGTCGGCTGTTCCAGGTTAAGGATCATGCGCGCCAAGGTTGTTTTTCCGCAGCCGCTTTCACCAACCAGCCCCAGCGTCGTTCCTTTTTCCAACACGAAGCTAACGTCGTCCACCGCTTTGAGAAAACCGACGGTTCGAGAAAATATGCCGGCCGATACCGGATATATTTTTTTTAAATGAATGACTTCAAGCACCGGCGCGTTTTCCATAACAGAATTCCTGCGTTACCTATTTGTGCAGCCAGCATCTGACATAATGGTGTTTCTGGTCTGCGTGCGGTTTATTAATCAAGGGTGGTTCTTCTACGGTGCATTGATTCATAACATATGGACAGCGTGTATTGAATCTGCAGCCGACCGGCAGTTTCGTTACCGGCGGTACCATGCCTTTGATCGGCGTGAGCTGTTTTTCACCGGACCGGGGCAGTGACAGCAGCAGGCCCTGTGTGTAGGGGTTAAGAGGATTTTTGAAGAGATTTTTCACATCTGTGTACTCGACAATTTTTCCCGCATACATGACCGCCACATTCTGTGCGATCTCGGCAACGATGCCGAGATCGTGGGTAATGAGCAGCAGGGCGAGATCTCGCATTTGTTTGAGATGGTGCAAGAGATCGAGAATCTGTGCCTGAACTGTGACATCAAGAGCCGTCGTTGGCTCATCCGCAATGAGCAGTTGGGGTTCGCAGGCTAACGACATAGCAATCATCACGCGTTGTCTCATACCCCCGCTCAACTGATGGGGAAAATGGTAGATCCGTTGCTCGGGGTATGGAATGCCGACATCTTTGAGTAACTGGATCGCCGCCTCTAACGCTGCCTTTTTTTTCGCTTTGCGGTGCACCTGCAGCATTTCTGCAACTTGGTCACCGATTCTGATAACCGGGTTCAAGGAGGTCAGAGGATCTTGAAATACCATGGCTATGGCATTGCCGCGAATCTCCCGGAGTTGTTTTTCCGAGAGGCGCAGAAGGTTCTTCTGGTCAAAGTATATTTCGCCGGCAACGATCTTGCCCGGCGGAGAGGGGATGAGCCGCAAAATAGAATAGGCAGTGACACTTTTTCCGCATCCCGATTCGCCGACCAAAGCAAGTGTTTCACCTCGGTTTATGGTCAAATCAACACCGTCCACTGCCCTGGCAATACCCTCACGAAGAAAAAAATATGTTTTAAGATTCCGAATTTCAAGCAGCCTTGATGCCATAACGGGATGTTCTCTCAATTGTTCAACGTTCCCCTCATTAGGTCGCACTGTATAAAATTATGCCTGTTTAGTCAAAGAAAACCGGGGAAGATTTTTTGGTTGATAAAACAGACCTACATGGTAACGGTTGGGGCACGGCCTGATTTAGTATCAAAACTTTCCCCAAAAATGCCTTTTAGAATCCGGCACGCGGCATGCGACCACGCACCAGGCAGAAATAACATGTGGCAATTGCAAACAGAAGCGCCTTGGGGGTTCGCAAGCCACACCATAACCGTCCAGCATCTCTGGCACGGCAGCAACCGTTATATTCTGTGGTGCCAGACCCCATAGCATTTCCCGTGTGGAAGGCTCTGACAGCTGCCTGCCCGGGGCGGAACAGGCACGGTGGCGGAGTCGTGAACACAGCAAAAAACCATAGTGTTGTGGCGTAGAAACCCCAGGCGCTCTCTACACCAAACGATACATAAATTTTGGAACACGTCCTGATTTAGTATTGGTTGACAACACAAAATAATTTCAATAAGAATAACATAACAAATAACCTTTTTAATACCGTAGCATAGGCAACCTGTTTATAACGCATGTCTTTGATGGGGGCACGGAAGGAGATGCCATGGTACGCAGAAAAAGTTTACGTAACGGTTTGCCTGGCATTGCCCGCGATTTGCAGTCTTTTATCCCGCCTTTCGGTAACAGCGAATGATATCCCTGTTGCTCTTCTGGAGGAGAGAAATGCACGGGGGTGTTGCGCTGTAAGTTTTATCCAATCAGTATCATGCAGGAGGTAAATGATCATGAAACCAATGGATATTCTGAGCAGGGTTGAGAACGATTTCGCCGCATATCTCAAACACATGACCAAAGAGGATCTGCCGTTCGCTGAAAAGGACAGAGAAAAGCTGTGGTTTAGAATTTACCGCAATAAAGACGGCAACCGATGTCCACTCAAGAAGGTTGCTTTTATGATTCTTGATTATGGCCTGGTGTGGAACAAAGACGATAAAACGCTGCTGGACGACGATGAGCTGATTGTTGGCTGTTTTAAAACCGTTGACGATCTGCCTCTGCCCATCCTGGCGTTAGAGGCATCAATGCACATAGGGAAATATGACCATCTGAACATAGACCTGTTTCCCATATCTCGGGCACCAGACTATACAGACACTTTCTGTAAGCCGGTGCAGGCATTGCATAAAAAATACACCGATCTTCCCGACGTTCCGCCCGGCGTGATCACACCTAATCTGCCTGCCGGATCAACGTCGGGCGGCATGTTGTCCGGCAACTTTGATGCGGCGCTCAGAGATAAGACGTTCGCCTGGTGGTTTGCTTATCTGGATCTGTACCGGGACTTTCTTGACAACCGCGACGCCTATCCGGTTTTAAAAGATCCGGCTGTTATTGCGGAAGGAAAACAGATACGGACGATGTTTTTGACTAATTTTGCCAAATCGTCGCCCAAAATTCTTGCTGATATTCCCCATCTCAACACCCCTGAACGCGGGGTGCGTCTCGGGGAACTGATGTTTTTAGACGCATAAATCAGGTGAACAGGAAAGGGCAGGTTGAAAAAGAAAAAAGACGCAGAGCCCGGTATGATTCAACAACCACATAACCATAAAATAATACCGCACCGGCTTGACCCGGAGGTTTATACAGAACTTGAACATATTGTCGGCGCAGAATGGGTATCTCAGGACCGCGCTGTGCTTGAGACCTACAGTAAGCTGTCGCTTGATGCAGAAGGCTTTTTAAAAAAGTTTCATAAAGATGCCTCAAGCCTGCCTGCCTGTGTGGTGCTGCCTGCATCTACCAATGAAGTCCAGTCAATTGTGCGGCTTGCCAATCGCCACCGCATCGCATTTATTCCATTTACCAATGGCCAGGCGTTTAGTGCCCCGCCCCAGAATGTGCCAACGATTTGCATTCATCTGAGCAGAATGAACCGGGTACTGGCCGTTCATGCAGATACGATGTCTGCCACCCTTGAGCCCTATGCTGACTATGGCCAGCTTCTTGCCGAAGCAGCACGCGTCGGGCTATGGAACGGCGGCACGCCGCTTGCGACTACGCTATGTAAACTTTCATCACAGGCGGCATTTGCGGGCATTTGGCAGACCAGTAAAAAATACGGCCTCCTGGACCGCAATATTATCAGCTTTACGGTTGTATTGCCTACCGGTGACATTCTTCATACCGGTTCGCTTGCAGTTTCTGAAGCAGATAGTTTCTGGGATTGGGGACCGGGTCCTGATTTGATGGGTGTCATTCGAGCCAGCGCCGGTACCACCGGCATCATTACCGAAATAACGGTGAAACTGCATCCGTGGCCGGGAGGTCAGCATATGCCGGAGGCTGCTGCCGGACGGCCGGCCATTCCCCTCTATCACCGTCCGGAATATGACACTGTTCCCCCCCCGGCAAACATTCGTCTGTACTGGATTGAATTCCCCTCATACGACGCCGAGATAAACGCGTATCGCGCGCTTGCCCATTCAGGCATCGGGATCGGGTTGAATGCATCAGGGGTGTATTCGGCTTACTACTGTTCTCAGACCCAGGAGCTTACGGAAGAACGGTTCAAGGAGAACTTTTTCCCTGCCTGGAACCTTTATGTTATTAGCGCCGGCATCACCGCACCGGAGCAGCTTGCTTACGAAGAAGAAGTGCTTCAGGAGATTGCTGCGCAGCACGGCGGCCGCATCCTTGGCGCAGATTATAAACCGGCGGTAGTGGCTGCACTTGCCCCCTGGAATCTTGACTGCATCAGAAACGTGTGTGGCTATCGTATGAATCGGCGCATGTATGCCGGCGGCTGCCTTCCTGCCGGGCCTCCGGAAGTGGCAAAATATCACAGTGCGCTGTGGAAAGAAGCGCTCGACACCTTCGGCGAGACCCATATAACGGATCGCGGCGGGGCTGATAATACCACGTTTATCTATGGCATTGAGCCGGCCGGACGCTACACTTTTTCAGAATCCGACATTTATCCTGACCCGGCAGATCCGCAGTCATTAGAGAAATGTATGACCATAACCATGTATAGCGCCATACGGATAGCAGCCGAACGGAAGTGCGCGCCATTTGGTTTTGGCGGGCCGGTTGAACCGCTCACGTCTTTTTTTCCAGAGCAGGGACCCAACGTGCATCTGCTGTTGCGGAAACTGCGCAAGGTATTTGACCCTCATGGTCTGAGCAGCCCGGGACGGCAGGTTTTTAGCGAAGAGGAACTCCGGCAGTTCCCGGACGAAAAACGGCAAGGCATCAATAAACTGCGCGAGCAGTTCGGACTGATGAAAATAGGCGTATGAACTCACGGGATTCAGCGCCGGGAGGAAAACATTGACAGCACTGCGTGCCGATCTGGAAAACATCTGCGGGTGCTCGGAGGTCTTTGATGATGAGCAGACACTGAGCGCCTATGCATGCGACCAGTCATTTGTGGCGCCGCGCAAGCCGGATTGCGTCGTGTATGCAGAATCCCCGGCTGAGGTGCAGCAGATTATTCGGCTTGCCAACCAAAATAAATTTCCTGTGATTCCTGTAAGCTCTGGTCTGAATTTTCACGGCGCAACCATTCCCGACCACGGTGGCGTTATCGTTGATCTGTCGCGCATGAAAAAAATCCTGCATTTTGACCGGGAAAACTGGTTTGTCATCATAGAACCGGGGGTTACCTATGCACAGCTCATAGAAGAAACGCTTGCCAAGGGTTTTCGGGTCATGATTCCGTTCGGCGTGGCGCCTCGGCGCTCGGTGCTGAGCAGTTATCTGGAACGAGATCCGGTGCTGGCAGCGCCAAGTTTTGAATACGGCAATTTTCTGATTATGGACATGGAGATAATTCTCCCGACCGGCGAGATTTTTAGAACCGGCCAGTGGTCGTCAGGCGGCGCGCCGGGTGGGCCGATGGGACCGGTGAGGAACAGTCTGTTTCGGCTCTGGACCGGCGCTCAAGGGACGCTGGGTATTGTAACCAAAATGGGCGTGCAGATTACCCCGCACCTTGAAGACCAGCAGCTCTATTATTTAATTTTTAACCATCTTGCCGAGGCGCTTGAACCGTTGCAAGCCATCCAGCGCCGCGAAATCGGCATGGAATGTTTGCTCCTCAATCGTTTTAACGTGGCGGCATTGCTGTCCGCAGAGTGGCATATTCCCGAGGCATTTCCCGCACGGCCGCAGGAGTCACAACATTTTGAACAACTGTGTCAGACGCTGCCCGCGTGGATGATGGTTGTCTGTATTCGCGGAGGTCCTGTTAAAGCGGCGCAGAAGATAAGGTATGAATCAGAGGCGCTCAGGGAAATCTGCGCCCGACTTAATTGCCCGGTTGCTGACTCATTTCCTTTTGCCACCGGCGCATCGCAACTGATAATATCCGAACTGCTCAAGCCGTTTGGCATTTTAAAAAAATTTAATTTTCGCGGCTCGGTGCATGACCTCAACTTCAAGGCGCCCCTGCGAAGGATTGCGGATATGGAGGGCATTATTAAAAATGCGTGCGACAGTGGCGGATATGAGACCGCGCATATCGGCGGCTATATGTTACCGTTGGAACGGGGCCGGGCGATCCACTGCGAGTTTGATCTGCACAGCAATCCCGCGGATCCGACGGAAACCCAACAAGTCAGGCAGATTTGGTTAAAGGCAAGTGACGCGCTGATGCGGGCCGGCGCATTTTTTGACCGCCCCTACGGCGCCTGGGCGCCGATGGTTTACCAGCGCGCCGGCATCTATATGGAAAAATTGATAGATATTAAAAGAGAACTTGACCCGCACAATATCCTTAATCCCGGCAAGTTATGTTTTCAATAGTATTGCAGCTCCATATTTTTACATGCTATAGTTCTATCATTGTGCGAGCAACCGCGGGTCAGTGCCGCAGATTTTTATGGCGCTGCCGGTAAACATAATCCGTGTCCTATGTCTGATACAAACTCCGTCCAACAGGCTCATCCCAGTTCTCATCATTTTAAACCGGTCAGCAGGTCGGCCTTTGATTTATTCTGGCACGGTCTGCCAAAGCTGCTGGTTTTTGTCAATGAAAAATTTCAAATTGACAACAAATATCATTGCGACGAGGCAGGCAACATCTGCCCGGAGCTGGTTGAAGGTTTTAACCGCAAGTTTGGACACCTGCTTGCAGCGATCTATGATTTTAATCTCTTTGAATATTTTGCTGATGAATTTTTCTGGCTGGTGGCTGAATATGAAAGCAGAGGCCTTCCGCGAACCTTTCTTGATGCTGATCTCAAGGCATGGATGCTGGCCATTAGCTCGCTGATCCGGCGCCCGGAATCCGCAGAGCTGGTGCAGCCCCTTGAGTGCCTGCATCGCTACATGCCCATTGTTCATGCACAGTTTGAAGCGCATGAGCCTGAGATAGAACCCAATGCGGCGCGGTTTGCGGATATGCTGCTCAAGAAAAACCGTAAATTTGCCTCCGAGTTCCTGCTGGGCCTGATGCGTGAGGGGGTAACAATAGAACAGGCATATGCGCGGATATTGCTGCCGGCGCTGGACCGAATGCGGCATTTATGGCGGAAAAACCGGATCAGCGCCGCCGATGTCCACGTGGCAACCGACATCTGCCGCTATACCATCTTTCGCGTGATAGACAGCATCTTTGGCGAGCGCAAATATCCGTTTCGTGCCCTGGTCGCCTGTGTGCCGGAAGAAGAAGATGAGCTTGGCAGCGAGGTGTTTGCGAACTATCTGGAGATAAAAGGGTGGACTGTTTTTCACATTGGCCATGGCTTTTCTGCAGACGACATTCTGCACGCGCTTGCCGTTAATCAACCGCAGGTGGCCGTTCTGTCGGTGGTCTCCATATCGTGGCTTCCCGCTGCCAAGCAGCTTGTAGGGCAGATGCGCCAGACAGCGCCACAGGTAAAGATTGTCATGGAGGGACGTGCCGCAGAGCAGGCGCGTCCCGCATTTGAGCCGTTGGTTGAGAAAATTATTACAGGATTGGAGGAGGGACACAAAGCAATGCTTGATATGGTGATGCCGCATGCGTAGCCGCGCTGCGTTTAAAATGCTGATGCATGACCGTTCCACAACCGCCGGATCAGTGCTGGGGGTCATCGCTATCGTGTTTCTGGTTGGCCAGCAGCTTTCGGTGTTGTTTGGCCTGTTTAACTATATGTCTGTTCTGGTAGATCACAGCGGGGCCGACATATGGGTATGCACACAAAACATTGAAAATATTAACGGCGCGGGGTTTATGCCGGTTCGGTATCTTGACCGGGTCAGCGGGCTGCCGGAGATTGCATGGGCGGAGCCGCTGTTATTCGGTAGCGCTTCATTTCGGACGAAAGACGGCCAGTATCAACCAGTTCAGGTCGTCGGCGTGCGAAACCCGCGGCAAGCAGCAGGTCCGTGGCGGTTCCATCAGGGCAATCAGGATGTGCTCTTTGACTATGAGGGCATCACTATTGACCGTCTTGATCTTTCCGTTTTGGGCAATCCACCGGTCGGCAGTTTTTACGAAATTGGCGACATTCGCACCAAAATACTCGGCATAACCCAGAGTATTCGCGGATTTGCCGGCACACTGATATTTACCAATATGGTAAAGGCCCAGGAAATACTCAAGACGCCGCCGGGACGCTGTAAAGCCATTTTGATAAAACTTGCGCCGGGGACTGATCGCATGGCATTCATCGGCGTGCTGCAGAAAATGTTTCCCCGCAATGAAGTGCTGACAACAGCTGAGCTATCACGGCGGACACGTGCTTACTATATAAAAAATACCGGCATTGGCGGCAGTTTTGGATTTTCAACGCTGGTTGGTGCGATTGTGGGCATTGTCATTATCATGCTCACCATGTATACCAGCGTGTTGAATCGCACCAAGGAATTTGCCGTATTACGGGCGCTGGGGGCGCGAAAATTTGATATTCTGGTGGTGGTAATGTCGCAATCGCTTATTATTGCTGCCATCGGCATTTTTATTGGGTTTTTGCTGCTGGCGCTGTTCCTTTCCGGTACGCTTGATTCTAAGCTGCCCAGCTACATGCCGTTATGGATTCTGGGATATCATGCCCTTTTTACGCTTCTGATGGCACTGTTTGGCTCCATTCTTGCCATGCGCAAGGCAATAAAAATTGAACCGGCAACCGTGTTTCGATGAACTGTCTTCCACGCGTTGTGATACTGTGGCTGGAGGATGGGGTTTAGGATTTAGGGTTCAGGGTTTAGGGGTTAGGGTTTTAATTTTGGTATGGCTGAAGCGATTTTAAGACTTTCTGGTATTACCCGCGATTTTTATGACGGCAGGCAGTTACGGCGGGTGCTGAAAAAAACCGATCTGGAAATTTATCCGGGAGAGTTCACGGTGATTGCCGGGCCGTCCGGCAGCGGTAAAACGACACTCATGACCATCATGGGACTGGTGCTGCAACCCTCAGAGGGCGCTATTTACATCGGGTCCAAAAAAGTCGCGACCTATTCTGACAGCGAGCTTGCGAATCTGCGCATGCGTAACTTTGGCTTTGTTTTTCAGCAGGCAGAGCTGATTCCGGCATTAACGGTGCTGGAGAATGTGCTCATTGCGGCAGGGGTTCAGGGCGGATTAATACCGGCGTCGTTGCGCGAGCGGGCGGTAGGGCTGCTTGAAAATTTTGGACTCAAGGAATACACCTATGTAAAATCGCAAAAGTTATCAACCGGTCAGAAACAGCGCGTTGCCATCGGCAGAGCGCTGATTAATGAACCGAAAGTTTTGCTCTGCGATGAACCAACCTCGGCGCTTGATTCCGAAAGCAGCGCCATTGTTCTGGATACGCTGAAAAAATTGTCAAAGGATAGCAGTCGCGGTGTTATCATGGTTACCCATGATCCCCGCGTTTTTCCCTATGCCGACCGGCTTATTAAACTTGAGGACGGTAATATTATCTATGATTCCAAGATCGCGGAACAGGGAGGACAGCAGTCATGAGGATTATCTCATGGGCAATTGGCTTGATTATCATCGGCATTCTCATAAACTTTATGGTTACCAGCTTCGTAAAGTCTTCAAAACCTCCGCAGGTTGCTGCGCCGCCGGTGCTCCCTGAATCGCCGGCACGGGTATACGGCAAAATAGAGCCGTCGGGGCGTGAAGTGTATGTAAGCCCGCCGCAGACCAAGCGGGTGGTCGGCGTATATGTCAAAGAGGGCGATATGGTTTCCAAGGGACAGGTGCTTTGCGATCTGGATGCGGATGTCGAAACGGCACAACTTAATCTTGCGCTGGCCAAAATTAATTCTGTCAAAAAGGCGCTTGAAATTTCACAGGATGATTACAAGAGAAAAAAGAATTTATATGTCAAAAACACCGATTCAGAGTTTTCTTACACCCAGGCACGACTCAAAGCAGAGCTGGATGCCCAGAGCATCGCAGTCGCCGAACGTGAAGCGGAGCTGGCAAAAGCCCAGCGCGAAGAACTGCGGCTGAAATCGCCCATTGACGGGATCGTATATAAATGTGATGTGCGGCTGGGAGAAACGCTTGCGGCAGGTGACAACACCCGAATCATTTTAGGCAATAAAGAACGTTGGGTGCGGCTGTTCGTGGAATCATTCTGGCTCGACCGGGTAAAGGCCGGTTCGTCTTACAAAGTTTATAATTCAGAAACCAAACAATACATCGGTTCCGGGACGGTGCTTTATGCCTTGCCGTATGTGGGCCGTCGGGATTTTCGCACCGAAGATGCGCAGGAACGGTTTGATACCAAGTTTCAGGAAGTTATCTTGTCCCTGGACGACGTCCAGAGCGATGTTCCTATTGGGCTTTCCGTAGTGGCAGAATTGGAACGATAGCCGGGCGATACGACCATGAGAATAACAGCGTTCACCCTCCTGTCCGCATTGTTGTTATGTGTGTTTGTATGCTGTTCTGTTTCGTCGAATCCTGCGGAGATTCTCACCAAGTATTTGCATGCGGTTTACCGGGGAAATTATCGGGAAGCCTATACCTATATTGCGGCGCAGGATAAATCGATCAAAACGGTTGACGAATATGTCCAGGAGTGCCAGGCAGATCCGGTGTTCAAAGTTGGCCTTGCCATGGAAGCTCCGGATACGTTGACCCCGCGGGTGGTGTCCCTGGATCACGATGTCGCCGTGCTGACGGTAACCCGCAGCGCACCAGATATGACGGCAATCCTTGACCGTTTTGCGGATCCTGCCTCTGCACGCACCTTGACAGAACAAGAGTTGAAGAAAATGTCGGCGAAAGAAATTCGGGATAAACTGCAGGGAAAGGAGGTGCCGCGCGTTACCATTCACGAAACATATACGCTGGTTAAGGAAGACGATCGGTGGCGGGTTTTTTTTGATTGGAAAACGCAACAGGCTGAACAGCGCAAGCAGGAAACAATCAGCAGACTGCTTGCCGATGCCTCCCAACTCCGACGCACCCATAACTTTGCCGAAGCACTGAAAAAATATGAAGAGATCTTGGCGATAGACCGTAATGTGCAACAGGCGGCAGCGGAAAAAGCAGAGGTGCTAAAGGAACTGGACCAGCTTCAGGAAAAGCAGCAATATCTTGCTCTGCTTCAATTGCAGAACATCCGCATTGAACGCCAAAGACAACGCGGCTCTGAAGCGCTGAAGGACAGCGTCATCGGTACTATAGTAAACCAGGGCGACCGAACGCTTACCAGGGTTAAAGTTGCCGTGTATTTTCTTGACGCAGAAGGCAATGAGATCAATTATCCGGCGCTTGCCAGCGAATTTTCTTATATTTCGGATACCCAGTTATTAACGCCGCGGTCAAAAAAAGACTTTGGGTTCACTATTGAGGGGTATGCGCCGCCGGATTGGAGCGGCAGGGTGAGCGTTAAGATTACCGACATCGAATTTGCTCCGCCGGTTCATGTTCCGGCAACGCCGGAACGACCGACAGTGCCGACTGCCGTGGTTCCACCAGCAGCATCGGCACTTAAAAAGGCTCCGGCTGTTCCTATTACCCCAACCGAATCTATGCAGCCCATGCCGCGGTATCATGTGGTTAAACCGATGGAAACGCTTTTCAGCATTGCCCAGCGTTATGGCACTACTCCCGACGAGCTGTATCGTCTGAACAATTTACCTCAAAACCAGAGTATCAAACCGGGTCAGAGACTCATTATAGCGCAATAAATTATAATTGCGGTTCGCTATCGTTCACTCATACCGGAAGCACACCTGCTATTTCGCCTCTATCGGGTATTTGCCGGCAAGCCATGCTTTCCATCCACCTTTGAGCACTTTCACATTGGTGAACCCCGCGTTCCTCAATTTTTTCGCCACCCGGGCGCTCGTGTTGCCGCTTCAGGAACAACAGTAGAGAATAATTTCCTTATCACTGGGCAAAGTGTCTATCCACGCTGATATATCCTCCGGGTCCACCCGCCGTGCGCATTTTATTTTAATCTTTGACTGTTCCCAAAGGTCCTGATCCCGCAGATCAAGAACGTGCACCTGCGCTGAACACAGCTTGCCGCTGAGTTCTTGTGCGGTGATGCGCTCGTCTGCGGCAGCGTTGCTTCCCGGAATGACCAAAAGGCCAAGTTTTAATACCCAGAAAAACATGAACAGAGGGATTGTGTTTTTCATGGTAATGACCGGTGTATCAATAGTATCAACCATTATCCTCCTGCAGAGCCTTGCTGATACCGGCGAGCATACCGCCGAACACCAGCACATGAACAGGATAAAACAGATACCAGTAAAGTATGCCGGAAATGCCCAGCGGGTCAAAAATTGACGTCAGCCTGATCGTGGAGCAGGCGGCATCACCCTTCACCTCAAACTGCAGCCACGCCCTGCCGGGAACTCTGAGCTCGGAAAACAGACGCATCATGCGATCCTGTTCTACCGCTTCCACGCGCCAGAAATCTATCGTATCGCCGGGAAGCACACAGCGCGGGTCACGGCGTCCCCGCTTGGAGCCGACGCCGCCGACGATTTTATCCAACACTCCTCTCAGGTTCCACAACCAGTTAAAGTTATACCACCCGGTATTGCCACCCACACATTGTATGCGGCGAAAGCATGCGGCAGGTGAGTAGGGGACGGTAATTTCGCGAGTATAGATGAAGCGCGAACCAAACCGCGCCCCGCCTCTCAGTGATTGATAGACGGGTGCCGCGTCCGTCCACCGGGTTTCTGCGAACTCTCGGTCTTCATTTGCCAGCGCCCGTTGAATCGCCTCTTGCACGCCGCGCGGGCGAATACTAAACGCTTCAAGAGCAGCGCGATGGTGGATGATTGTTTCGTTTTTAACGCCCTCAATGAGCCAGCGGCCGACCCGATAGTATAACGGGGTAACGAGCGCCAGCCAGAAGCTTGAAAGCCAGGGACTGAGCCACGGAACAGGTATGATGAGGCGCCTGAGACCGCGCTGCCGAGCGTATTCCCGCATGATGCCCTCATACGATGTAATATCAGCGCAGCCAATTTCAAAAACAACGCTTTCCGGCAGCGGCACATCGAGGGCAGCAATCAGGTATGCGATAACATCTTCAATGGCAATCGGCTGGGTGCGGGTCCTTACCCAGCGGGGCGTTATCATGACTGGCAACCGTTCCACAAGCGCCCGCACCAGTTCAAAGGAGAGGCTTCCCGAACCAAGGATAATTGAAGCGCGAAATTCAATTGTTGGTACGCGAGATTGTCTGAGGATGGCACCTACTTCCTGACGGCTGGATAGGTGCGGCGAGAGCTTTTGCCCGGCGCCCAGCCCGCCCAGATAGACCATTCTTTTAACCCCCGCCTGTTCTGCTGCTCGAGCAAAGTTTGTCGCTGCCCTGCGATCTTGCTCTTCAAATGCACCGCGAGTGGCGAGCGAGTGCACCAAAAAATAAGCGGTGTGCACCCCGGCCATGGCGCGTTCCAGGGTTGCGGCATCAAAAACATCGCCCCGAACAATTTCCGTTGATGGCTTGACCCGATGCGCCATAAATTCAGGCCTGCGCACCAGGCAACGCACACGATACCCTCGGCGTTCCAGCTCACTCAACAGTCGTCCCCCAACATAACCGGTTGCGCCGGTTACCAGAATGAGTCGGCGGTTATTACCAGTCGTATTATCCATTATAAAATAAAACGCCCGGCAGTTGATGGGAATACTGCCGGGCTGTTGACGGAAATCCTATTAACTTACCAACCCAAACGGAACGTCTGCCAGTGACAGCGGGTTGCAGAGATTTTCTTTTTTATCAGCAAGCCGTCCGCAGTTAATGCACATAAAGTCCGGTGCCTCAGCCAGCTTTTTTATCTCGTCAAATTTGCCCTGGCCGGCTAATTCACAAATATGCTTGGAATGATCGCCGCTGCATGTTTCACAGACCAGCGGCAATTCCTTGGTGACTTTGAAATATACGACGTATTTTACCAAGGCACCCGCGCCCGGATAAACGCAGCGATTGGTTGCCTCTTTAATTTGCTGCAAAATCGGCCCTTCGGTTGCTTCTTTGATTTTTTCCAGATAGAACCGTTTGCCGCTGTAACCGCTTTCATTGAACGCATATACAGCATGGGGATTTTCGGTTAAATTGGCATGGGTGAGCCGGTCGGTCATGCCAAACACAAATGTTCCATCATCAAGAATATGCGGGCGGGAGTAGAACGCGATATTCACTTCCCCCTTCTTGTTTGAGGTTGCCAGAAAGCCCTTACCGTTTGCTCCACTAAAATAGCTTTTGTAGTCCATAATGGTCCTCCTTTGTGAATACGTAATTTATTATATTAACTATTGTTATCATAACTGTAGAACATATTGCGAGTTTTGTAAAGGGACTCTTGTTATTTGTGTGCCGAACTCTTGCATTTCGTAAGATGGCATTCTATAACTCAAAAAAAGATATTATGCATGGCGTGCGAGCATAGCATGGTATGATTAACATATTTTTATTGCTGTTCCATAGCCCGCTGGCACTTTCTTTTTATAAGGCATCCCAATTTTGATTAAAGCAATCTTTTTAAACATCATTACAGTAATTCTGTTCTACTTGAATTGTTCATCAACGTCTGTCAACTGCGCAACGGTTGACTTTCCGCCTTCATGCTACACACCACATGAACTGCAGCAGGTAAAACAGTGGGAAGAAACATGGGCAGGAAAAAAGATAGATAAAAGCAACATTGATCAGGTTTCCGCATTTCTCCCTGACCCGTATGTTTCCATCTATAAAAACCCCGAATCCTGGGGAGCTCCCCAGGGGGGATTTTATTTTTATATCGGGACCTATCAGCGTGCCGGCGAAACTTCAGGTATGGCTGAGGCAACCAAACAATACGCCCCCACGATTGCCATGGATGATACCGGCCAACTGCTTCGCTATACCGCTATTGCCGGTCGGCCGTTTCCCGATCCCAAAACCGGTCTTGAAATCGCATGGAATTTTGATTTTAATACGCATGGCGACGGCTGCTTTTACAACAGAACCGGCTATAATATTATCCCGGCAAAAAAAACCGAGCGCATCGGCGAGCAGGATGCGTGGGAATTGTTCTGGATTCATCGAGTGGATGTTGATCCCCGGCCTGTTATTCGCAATAATCCCAAGGGCGTCGCAAAATCAACATTTTATCACATGCATTCGCCGCCGGAATACAAGAATACCCGCATGTTTAATCTTCGCTACATTGATGTTCATAAAAGCGACAATGCGTATTTGTGGTTCAGCGCTTTCCGAAGAATTCAGCGCATTTCAAACACGGAACGGACTGATTCCATTGACGGCACCGACCTTATTTATGACGACGAATACTTCTGGGATGGTCAGATATTGCGAAACACCTACACGTGGACGGGCTATAAGGAGCTGCTGTGTGCGCGTCATCAGGACCTAACTGCGACCACGCGCCAGTCCGGCCAGACGCTGCTGAACAATCTCACCCGGGAGCGCGCCAAAACGCTGGTTGTTGAAGTAACCAGCAAGGACCTGCATTATATATATGGAAAACGAATTTGGTATGTTGATCCTGAGACCTTTTTAATATCGTGGACTGAAATTTATGACCGGCAAATGCGGTTGTGGAAATGCTTTGAGAATGTGACCAGCGATGTAACAACAAAAAACGGCGAAACAAAAAATTTCATCGTGGGCACGCATTTTGTCGATCTTCAGCGCCGGCATGCGGGGACCTGGAAAAATGCTCGCGTGGAAGTGGGGATCGACATTGCTCCGGAACTGTTTACCCTCTATAATCTGCAAAAGGGCGGCTATTGACGTGGTGTGCGCAAAAGAATCGCGGCATTTTCCTTGTTGGAGCGTTTTGTTCGCATGCGCCGTGTTTTGCTTTTGCATACCGCAGCGCGCATTCGGCAGGCTCGTGCTGTTTGACGGTGCGCTTGAGCTTTCCGGCTATGCCCGCGAATATTACCTGATTCGCACGCATATACCGCGCACCGAGCAGCGATTTCACATCTCAAATCTTGATCTGGCGCTCAGCAGTTTTCTTGTGGAAGGCCTCTATAAAATATCTGATACGGGGGTTCGCACCATAGATTTTTTCTGCGGCATACGATATTGGTATGAAAAAGCTCCTGTGTTTGACCGCAGACTGCGCGATGGCATTCCTGCGCAGGCATACCCTGACCACCTGTATCCCAAGGCTGCTGAGATCATCAACGAAGCATATGTTGACATTGCTCAGGGACCACTTCGACTGCTGATGGGCAAGCAGATTGTGGTTTGGGGGGAGACCGACATTGTTCGGACTGCCGACGTGGTTAATCCGCTGGATTTGCGCTACTCATTGCCGGGCATAGACACCTGGGATGAGATAAAACGCGGGCTCTGGATGGTGCGCGGCTTTTATAGAACCACACTGCCGGGCGATGTGCTGATTGAAGGTATTTTCGTGCCGGGTGATTTTCAATATATGCAACTTCCTTCCGAGGGCACGCACTGGGGCATCAGTCCGGTCAGGACCTCGCTGACGCCGGGCAAGGGTTTCGGGTTTGGTCACTGGTATCTGGAAAAAATGCGCCGTGATGCGCCCGGCTGGAATTTGCGCGATTACCACGAATACGGCTTGCGGCTTCGGGGCTATACGTTGGACATTGACTGGACGCTGTTTTACTTCAACACGCGCAGCGATACGCCGACCCAGAATCCGGCGCGTTCGCTCCCGTTTGCACTGCGGTATGCGGCAGCAGCAGCGCGGGGATTTTTGTTGCGCGGGCGAACCGCTCCGCACTTTCCCGGTTATGAGGTATTCAGATATAAGCGCTATTCGGTTATTGGCGGCACTGCTCAGACACTTATTGAACAGCTTCACGGTTCAGTCTGGAGAATTGAATGGTTTTATGAGCACGGCCAGCATTACAATAAATCTTCCGGTGGGCAAATGGGCATTGCCTATGATGAAGTAAAACGCAATTCATTCGGTGCCGGCCTCAACTACGCCGATAAATTTACCCTGCCGGTCATCACCCATCGCTGGTGCAATGATAAGCAGCTTGAAGCAAGCATTACCCTCTATTATGAAAAAATTTTTCATTACCACCGCGACTTAGTTGTGGATGTCTCGCGCGGGCACCGGAGCGGTGATAGCCATGCAGCCATGCTTATCTGGAATGTTGTCCAGCCCATCCTGCATGAAACCTGGATGTTTATTTTTGCCGGCACCTATAATCCAAACGGCATGTATTTTCTGTTGCCGATGATGAGCTATGCGCCGGGCAATCACTGGCGGCTTGAGACCGGAGCAGCATTGTTTGGAGACCGGTCAGAACGCGCACGCCATCCCTATGGCGACAAGGACAGCATAATTCTGAGGGTCCGCTATGAGTGGTGATCAATCATTTCTGGTTTTATAACGGCGTTTTTACCATCTATACCGTAAAACCGGCGTTTCTTTTCAGGTGTTTTTAAAAAAATGCTACAGTTTTTATTTCACGATAACGATTTTGTAAATTACCGATATTCTCGCTTAGTTTGCTGTGCAGGAAGAAAAACAATGGCTGAAAAGAGAGCATTAAAGAGATATCTGCGACGGCTTAAAGTGCGATATGGAGTTGATAAGCCGACAAAGCTCGCCTTTACGGAGGATATATGTGCAACCGGCATGTTTATCAGAACCTATGATGTGATAAAACCCGGCAGCACAATATATATTGAAGTGTATCTCTCAGATGACTGCAAGGTATTGCTGAAAGGGCTGGTTAAATGGATCAAAAAATTGCCGCCGGCAATGGTTGGCCAGGCAAAAAAAGCGGGTATGGGTGTCCATATAGTGGAAATTTTGTCGGGAGCAGAAGGAGCATGGCGTCAATTCATAGAATCCTGCACCTGCCACCTTCCAGCCTCTGAACGTTGTGCACGGGAGGGTTGCCCGATCAATACCGCAAATTCCCCCGGTCAAAAATAAATAATAATGTTAATTCAATAGTTTATATTTTTATTGAGCCGATTTTTCCCGCAGTTTTATCTAATTATTTGAGTGATAATTAGTAAAAAAAATAAGATCTTTTGGGTTTTTAGTAAGCAAAAAGTGACTTTTATATGGATAAAATAAGCCTCAGAGCTCTTTGAAACTTGACACGTTTTGCTGTGGCCGATACAGTGTGGGCATGGCAACCAAAACAACACTGAAAGAGCTGTATAGTTTTCCTGGATTTCGCGCCCGTGCTACGCTGAAACCACATGCCACAGATACTGAAGGCCGTATCGTGACGCTTGAACGGCGTCAAAAAAAACGGTTTGTTCCGGCTGCGGTAAAACGTTACGCAGCTTTCGGGATCGCAGAACCCACCTGGTGCGGGACGTGGATGCCGGGGCAACCCGTATCTACCTTGCGTTTGAATACCGCCGGGTACAGTGCCCGCACTGTCAGGCCGTGAAACGCGAAACACTCTCCTGGCTCGCCAAATCGGCTCGGTTCACCCAGCGCTTTGAAGACCACATCGGTCGTCAATGCCGCGAGATGACGGTCAGGCGCGTGGCAGAACTGAACCACCTGAGTTGGGATCAGGTGCGGCGCATGGAAATGGCTTATATGAGACGGCTGCTGGAGAAACGGCCGCCGGCAGCACATCTGCGAGCCATCGGGATCGACGAGATATCAATCCGTAAAGGCCACACCTACGCCATCGTCGTTGCCGATCTTGATCAGCAGCGGCCGATCTGGCTGGGTGGTCAGGGCCGGTCCGAAGAAGACATGAAGCTGTTCTTCGATGCAATGGGGCCGGAACGCTACCAGACCATCCGCTTGGCCGTCATGGACATGTGGAAGCCGTTCCGCAACGTCACACGACAACAGGCCCCCGAGGCACAGATTGTCTTTGATAAGTTCCATGTCATACGGCATCTGTCCACGGCCATTGACCAAGTAAGGCGCAGCGAGTACAAACGGGTTAGTGAGAAAGAGCGTCGCTTTATTAAAGGACAGCGCTATACGCTGCTGTCACATAAAGCCAATTTGGATATTGAAGGCCGCCGAGCCTTACGGATGCTGTTAAAAGCCAACAAGCGGTTGCACAAGGCGTATCTCCTAAAAGAATCGTTCGGCCAGTTGTGGACGTATAACAATCCCGTGTGGGCCCGCAAGTTCTTTGAGAACTGGAAAGCACAGCTGCGCTGGCAGCGGCTTGAACCGTTGGAGAAGTTTGCTGCCCTGATTGAGCGTCACTGGGACGGCATCATCAGCTACTGTCATCCAGAAAACAAAGTATCCTTGGGCTTCATGGAAGGCCTGAACAATAAGATTCGCGTCATTCAGCGCCGAGCCTATGGTATCAAAGATCAAGAATATCTAATGCTTAAAGTCATTACTTCGTTTATCAGGGAATCTTAAAAAAACTCATTTTTTATGCACAACAAACCCAGAAGAAGCA